>Ga0172378_10002993_pt1 | contig 15864 bp, 13 predicted proteins | sample GrowelOW332metaG_FD_119755 | JGI IMG/M metagenome (GOLD analysis project Ga0172378, IMG submission 119755) | Groundwater microbial communities from an aquifer near a municipal landfill in Southern Ontario, Canada - Pumphouse #3_1 metaG | ecosystem: Environmental > Aquatic > Deep subsurface >... | reverse complement strand
TTTCTTTACTTAGTAGAAAACCGGTTGTATTTAAGTTGGAAGAGGGTAAATATATGATTGATTTAGAATCTGGATTGACTAGGAAAAAAGAAGATTTAGATAATTAAACTATTTTACTTATTATGTTACAAATTGAATTTTGGTTTCCATAATAGTCTTGGCATTTTATGTAGTAGGTCAATCCCTTTGTTAGCTTCATGGAGTGTAGTAATTTATTACTATTCATAGAGATGGACTTATTATCATCTACAGAAAATGCACATCCAATTTTTAAATCTAGGATGTTTACAAATTTGCATATTGCTGGTTCGTCTGTTGTAAGTTTTATTGTTCCTTTACTATTGTAAATTCTTGAAATAATTGGTGCCGTTCGATCATATCTGAGTTTTAGATATTTTGTTTCGTTTGCTATATTTCCAGCGGCATCTGTACAAACTACTTCAATAGTATAATCTCCTTCGGTTTTGTTAGTTATTGTTTGTGTATGTTTATTTGAATTTGTATTAGAGAATGGGTATAGTACTGTTGTTTCATCTGCGTATTTTATTCTCCATTTACAATTTGCTACGTCAGAATATCCGCCGCCCTTTGTCCTAGCGGTAAGAGTTATATTAGTCGTACCTGGTGAAAGTGTCAGGTCTCCAGCGGGGCTAATTTCTGTAATTTCTAATTTATTGGATGGTCTTAATGTATATATGGTACTAACTGTATTTGTGTTTCTTTGATAATATTCATCTTCGTTTCCTTCTAACCATGGTTGATCTTTACATCTTATGTAGTAATTTGTTGTTTTTGTCATGTCTAGTGTTACGTTGGTTAAAATCCCAGAACAATAATAGCCATTCAGGATATTAAAATCAGATATTTCTGTATCACAGTTAAGTTGGTTGGTATTAGATTCATATGTTTCGTTTTCTTCTGTGGCGGTGATTGTTTTCCCCATTTCTTCATAAGTTACATCTTCTAAGCTCCAACGGCATTCTGCAGGTTCGTTTAGTTTCATACTTATTTCTTTTTCTGTTGTATTGAATTTTATCGCGCTTCCCTTTGCTGGTGTAAAATTAAGTATTAGCGGTGGAACTTCATCTGGGGTTTGCATAACCTCGAAAGAAACTAAATATGCTGCTAGATTCCAATTTCCAGCTACATCTTCACATCTTACGTACATTTCATATTGACCATCATCTGTTATTAGAGAATATGGTGTTGCATCAGAGTCGTTTATTGTTATTTTCCCCGGTACGTTTAATATGGCAGAGTGAGAAGTAGAATATAAATAATCTACATCGTATTTCATTTCGTCAAAATTATTTCCTGCTTCGCCAATGTTGAATTTGCAATATGAATCTTCATTTGTATTTATGGTTATTTGAACTGAAGAAAATGGGGCTATGGGGCTCTGTGGACTTATTGAAGAGGATATTGTAGGTGGGGAGCTGTCATCTGAAGAGACACAATAACTTTTTTCTGCGCCGTCAGCGGGTTCGTAGTATTCGCATCTTTTGCCTAATGATTGACATCTATATTCTGAACATGGTAATCCATCTGTTCCGCATTTAGCGCAATTTGATCCGCCAGAAGGGGCAGACCAGGAATTTGATAAATAAGAAAGAGAAATTATCATTTGATCTTTTCTGTCAGAATCAGCTTTTTTTGAAGTTGTTGTTGCTGTATTTTCACCTGGTCCACCTTCTCCTGCCCAATTTGAGTCTCCAGCACAGTCGCCTAAACCGACTGTTCTTTGATTTAATAGTTCTATGAGTTTGGGGTCGGCAATTGATCCGGAGCCAATGGCGCTACTTACTGCTTTTTTATTTATTTTATATTCGTCTCCATTGCAGCACCAAGCTACGTCATCGTTGCAACTTGGCGTTGGACCATCATCATCAAATACGGTCCACCATCCACCGGAGTTGCTTGATCCGGAATTAGCTTTCCCAATGTTTAGTGGATTATTTGTTCCACACCAATCAATTCCATTATCGTTTGGAAAGCGCCAATCAACGTTATTTAGTGAAATTATTCCTGCGTTACCCCATCTTTTTGGTTCTGCAGAGCTATCTACTTCCGTATTAGAATCACTGTCTTCTTTTACTCTCCACCTACTTGCGCTTTTATCGTGATCTAAAAAGACTGATGCTTCGAAGTCTCCGATACTGCACTCTCCGTCTTCTGAATAGGATGATCCAGAAATATCGGACCCAGTAGTTACTTTTGGAACGCACATTGTAATAGCAAGTTCGGCAAGTAATCCAGATGTAACTTCTGAAACATCTTCAGATAATCCATTATCGGCAGCATAATCTCTCCAATTTGCTCTATTTTCTCCGCAAACCATCTCGTGTCCTTCTACACCAAAATCAACACAATCATCTAATCTTGTAACAAAACAAAATTCAGAATCACATAGTGCTTCATCTACCTTGCTTCCGGTTTCTTGATTTATTTCTTCTGTATTAGCCATTAAACAATCTCCAGCTTTATTAGAAATACATTTTGCTTCGCCAGTTCCATTTGAGGGAATACAGACTTCTTCTCTATAGTCTCCACACGGATCTGTATAAACTTCTCCGTTTAAACAAAATTGCTTGAAAAATCTACTTCCAACATTGTCTTGAAATCCTTCTGGTTTTTCGTTTGTTTTTTTAAATACAACTGATCTTATGTCTTGAGTTAAAACATTTCCATCTAAACCAATGCACCAACTGTCTCCGTTGGTTCTTGCTGTTCCGAATTTATCAACACAATTCAAGTCTTTGCAAATTGCTTCTTTGTTATCATTTAATTCACAAACGCTTCCAGAATTATAATCACAAGTTTCCTTTTTTTCGTCTGGGTTTCCGCAGCTGTCTTTATAGTAGGCGTTTCCATTATAGCACATTGTATCTGAAGTTTCTTCGCATGTTGTATTGAGTGTTGGATTAGAACACAACATATCTTTATAGAAAGTTCCTTGACAGTTTTTTTTCGCAGTAAAGGAGCAGACGGAGTCGTATTTTGTGTTTATTATACATGCGCCAGTATCTGTTGACCCTGAAGATGAAACGCATTCTGCTAATGTTCCAGTTGACCAGGTATATTCTAATCCTTGGGCTTGTGCTAGGTAATAACAAGTTGATTCTAGGGTATATTTGCTTTCTAATCCGATAGAACAACATCCGTTACCGCATTCTGAAACAGAAGAGCATGTTTGATCTGCATAAAATTGTGCATTTTCTCCGGTGCAAGATTCTTGTAAACTATTTGGACTACATGCTCCCATAGATGAGTCAACGCAACAACCAAGAGAATAGACGTTGCTAATTAATAAGATTCCAAAGAGCAATATAAAATATTTTAATGTTTTCATATGATTACACAATTTCTTACCGCAAATTTAAATTCTTGATTTGTTGTTCTATCTTGGATAGTATAGATTCTTTCTGTTCGAGGGGTTATGTCTAACCCAAGTCTAAATCCTAAATTGACTTGTGATAAAAGTGTTAGGTCTGAAGTGCAAGATATTTGACCACATTGGCAGTCTAATTCGTCTCTTAAAATTTGATTGGTTATTAGTATGAAATTATAGGCAGGACTATATTCGTCTGAAATAAAAACATTAAACTTTTGAGTTTGTTCATCTTGAGAAATTGTTATTTCTTTTTTGGCAGTTGCTTTTATTGTTGTGGGTAATATTTCTACAGTATAATTTAAATCGCCTTCCGTATATTCATAATTAGAGAATGTTTTTTTTAGGGTTTCAAAACATTTTTTTACATCATTTATCGAATCGCTTTGTATAGAATCTTCCATGGTTCTTTTCATAACTGGATCTTCTGTTGTACATAATTGTTTGTTTTCTTCGGTGTAGCAAAGGAATCTGATATTTGTTTTATTATAAAGAGTTGTTTTGTCTGCACTTAATGTTCCACCGATTGAAAATACCTTTTCTGAGGATTGATATACGCTATCTTTGATACATTCTTCAATATAGGCTTGAGGATTTTCTTTCGGGCTTATTTGCGAGTAGGGCTTATTTGAAATTAAAAAATATCCGATAATTGCAAACACAATCAATATACCAAGAATTATAAAAATAGTTACCTGTCCCCTCTTATATTTGACATTGCTTATCATCGGTATTCTGAGTAAAATGTTGTTTTTAAATGTTTTCTACAGGTTTATAAATAAGCATTTCTTGTTTTTTTTATGAGCGTGAATAGGCTATTAAACGATGTTTTGAAAGATATATCTTTGAATTCTAAAGAATTGAGTGAAATTAAGAAAAAAGCGAATGAAGTTGTGGGTTTTTTTAAGAAAAAAGGATATGACGCGAAAATTGGCGGAAGTTTGGCTAAGAATACTTTAGTTAAAAAGGATAATCAAGATGTAGATATTTTCGTTGTTTTACAAAATGGAGATATTAGTAAAGTTGAACCGGTTGTAAAAAAGCACTTTTCTGATGTGGTCGTTGTTCATGGTTCTAGGGATTATTTGAAGATAAAGTCTGACAATATACTCTTTGAAATTATTCCAATAGTAAAATTCAAGAAACCGGAAGATGCGCAGAATATAACGGATTTTTCTCTCATTCATGTGAATTATATTACAAAAGTTATAAAGAAAAATAAAAAACTGGCTGATGAAATCAAATTAGCGAAAGCATTTTGTGTTGCTCAGAAGTGTTATGGTGCAGAAAGTTATATTGGTGGTTTTTCTGGATATGCGTTGGAAGTTTTGGTTTGTCATTATGGTGGGTTTGTTAATTTTTTAAAGAAGATAAGGAAGGACAAGATTATTGACCCCATGAAATATTTCAAAAATAAAGATGAAATTATGAGGGAATTGAACGAGAGCAAGCTTGTTTCTCCGATTGTTTTAATTGATCCAACATATAAATATAGAAATGTTTGTGCGGGATTAACTCAAGAAACTTTAGATTTATTCTTGGATTCTGTGGATAAGTTCTTAAAAAAGCCATCTGTAGATTTTTTTGTACATAAAGAATTTTCTGTAAGTGAATTTTTAGAAACTGCGAAGAAAGAAGATTTAATAGTTTACAAAATCAATTTTAATACTAATCGTCAAGAAGGTGACGTTGCTGGAACTAAGATGAAAAAAATGTTGAGGTTTTTAATTAAAAATTTAGAAAAGAAAGAGCAGAAAGTTGTTTATTCTGATTTTGTTTATTCTGGTGGACAAGATGCTACGGGATATTTAGCGATAAAAATAAAAGAACTTATTGACATAAAAGGGCCTTCGGTAAAATTGAAAGATGCGGTTGATAAATTTAAGAAAGTTAGAAAGAATATTTCTGTTTCTGGCGGGTTTGCTCGTGCGAAAGAAGAAGTAGCTATTCCGGTTATTTTTATAAGTTCTAATACGGTTGCAGAGAGCATGATGGTAGGATTTACTCCTGAAAAGATATTATAATTTATTTCCCGAATCTAATAAAATCATATGCGGATTTTGCAGCAAGTGCGCCTTCTCCTGCGCCTACAACTAATTGTTTGAATCCGGTATTTGTATTGTCTCCAGCTGCGAAAACTCCTGGGATATTAGTTTTAGAGTCTTTGTTAGTTATAATAAATCCCTTTTCGTCTAAAGAAACTCCGATTGGTTTTACTACATCTATAAAAGGAGTTGCTCCAATTTCTATAAAAATACCGTCTACGTCTAGTTTAATGGTTTTAGAATCTTTTTCGTTATCTTGTTTCAAAATAATACCAGTTACTTTTTTATCTCCAAGAATTTCTACTGGGTTTGAAAAGTAGTTTATTTCTATATTTTCTTTGCCCTTTAATTTTTGAAGAGAGATTGGCTCGCATCTCATTTCAGATTTTCTGTAGGCGATATAAACTTTTTTTGCAATTTCGGATAAGTATAAAGCAGCTTTTGCTGCAGAGTCAGAGCCACCAACTACTAAAACTGTTTTATTCTTGAAAAACATTCCGTCGCAAGTTGCGCAATAACTTACGCCTTTCCCAACGAGCTCTTTTTCTCCTTTAACATCTAATTTTCTATGTTGCATTCCTAGTGCAATGATTAAAGATTTTGCCTTGATTTCTTTGTCTTTTAGGGTTAGTTTAAAATAATCGTTTTCTTTCGTGAGGTTGTTAAATTCTTCTTCTATTAATTCTGCCCCATGGTCTTTCGCTTGTTGATAGACTTTTTGTAATAGTTCCATTCCGGTGCCTGTAAATCCTGGCCAGTTTTCTATGTGTCCAGCTAAATTTGCTGTTCCGCCGAAAGATTTTGCTACAACAATGGTTTTGAGATTATATCTAGTTCCGTAAATAGCAGCGGTTAGACCAGCTATTCCTCCTCCAAGTATTAATAAATCACAGTCAATTTGTTCGCTCATGGTTTGTTTAAAGTGAAGTTCTTTTTAAAAGTTTGTTAACTGGGTGAATTTGAAATATATCTTGAATGATAACAACTCTTATAAAAGAAAGCTACATAGTTAGAATATGGAAGATGATATGGAGGTGGCGGACGAAGAAGTGAGCGAGGATGATGAAATTTTAGCTAGTGGTAAAGCAGGAGATTTCAGTCAAGAAGACTTGATTATGGAGGCTAAGAACTTTTTTAATACTCAGAAGAAAGAACTTGGCGTAAGTGCGAAGCAGGGCGAGAAAGTTGTACATCTTAATTTTGAAGAGTTATCAGAACAATCTCCAGAGTTGGCGGAAAGATTAATTACCAAACCAGAAGAGACGTTACAGATTTTAGAGATTGCTTTGAACGAGTCTGGAATTTTGCCAGATGCGAGAGTACGTTTAATGAATCTTTCAAATTCTCAGGCGATTTTAATAAGAAATATTAGGGCGAAAAATTTGAATAGTATGATTTCTGTTGAAGGAATTGTCAGACAGGCTTCGGAAGTTAGACCAAGGGTTACAAACGCTCGTTTTGAATGTCCAGCTTGTGGAACTATTCTTAGTGTTTTACAAATTGATGAAAAATTTAGAGAGCCATCTAGGTGTTCCTGTGGTAGACGTGGCGGATTTAAAGAATTAAGTAAGGAAATGGTGGACGCTCAAAGATTAATTATTGAAGAATCTCCGGATTCGCTTTCTGGTGGAGAGCAACCAAAGAGAATGACGGTTTTCTTGAAAGAAGACATGGTAGAGCCAAGAATGGAAAACAAAACAACCCCAGGTAGCAAGGTTCGAGTTATAGGTATATTAAAAGAGGTTCCGCTACCTTCAAAAACTGGTGGAATTTTAACTAGATTTGATTTGGCCATAGAAGCTAATAATATTATGCCGTTGGAGGAAAGTTTTGATGATATTAATGTTTCAGAGGAAGATGAAGAAGAAATTAAGGAGTTGGCTGCAGATCCACATGTTATAGATAAAATTGTTGCGAGTATTGCTCCTTCGGTTTGGGGTTATGCGGAAATTAAAGAAGCCTTGGCTTTACAATTATTTGGTGGTGTTCAAAAGAGACGTTCGGATGGAACGCAAACTAGAGGAGATTTACACGTTTTACTTGTTGGTGATCCCGGTGTAGCGAAATCGGTTATGTTGAAGTTTATTTCTGGAATTGCTCCGAAGGGTAGATATGTTTCTGGTAAATCTGCATCTGGTGCGGGTCTTACTGCGACAGTAGTTAAGGATGAATTTTTGAGAGGATGGGCATTGGAAGCTGGAGCGATGGTTTTGTCGAATAAAGGTTTAGTTTGTATTGACGAATTAGAAAAGATGGATGAAAACGATAGGTCTACGATGCATGAAGCCATGGAACAGCAGACAGTTACAATTTCGAAAGCTAATGTTCAGGCAACTTTGCGCGCGCAGACTTCTGTCCTTGCGGCAGCGAATCCAAAATATGGTAGGTTTGATCCGCATGAAATGATTGCGAAACAGGTTAATCTAGCTCCCTCTTTGTTAAATAGATTTGACGTATTATTTATTTTAAGAGATTTGCCAGACAGAATTAGGGACGAAAGTATTGCGACGCACGTTTTACATCAGCATAAGCAAGATTTCGCGAAAGAAGTTGTGAGCCAAGAATTATTAAGAAAATATATTGCGTATGCGAAACAACATTGTCATCCGGTTTTGTCGGATATGGCGGTAAAAAAAATTAAGAGTTTCTATGTTAATTTGAGAAATCAACCGTCAATGTCTTCGGATTCTGTTAGACCGATTCCTATTTCGGCTAGACAGTTGGAGGCTTTGATTAGACTTGCAGAGGCCACTTCGAAATCAAGACTAGGTAAAGAAGTTACGGAAGAAGATGCTCAAAGAGCGATTGATTTAATGACATATTATATGATGCAGGTGGGTTATGACGAAGAGTCAAAGAGTTTCGATGTTGATAAAATATCTGGGAATCCGGCTTCGAAGAGAAATAAAATTTATGTTCTTAAAGAATTATTAGAAGAATTAGAATCATGTGTTGGTAAATTAATCCCAATGGAAGAACTTGAGAAATCGGCAGAGGGAAAATTAAAACCGGATGAATTAGACGAGGCGATGGATAAGCTTGTTCGTGCTGGAGATGTGTTTAGGCCGAGAAAAGGATATGTCCAAAGAATGTAGTTATTTGAAAAATCTTTTATTTGTTCTTATAGTTTTTCTGATTATATTTTCTATAAAATGGATTTCTCCGGTTTTTAGATAAATAAACCCTATGATGGAAGCTATTAATGCGCCAATAGAATCTACAATTAAATCTTTCATTGTGTCCATTACTCCGAGTCTTGTGTCACAAATTTCTGTACCAATTTCACAAAGATTACGTGCCCTTTGCATATCCATCCCGGTTGTATAATCTATTGTAAATTCGGCTATTTCCCATAATGCTCCAATGGATAGTGCAAAACTAAATGCGATGATTGCAATGGTTATTGGTTTTGCTTTGATTTTTTCTGTCTTATAAAAAAGATACATGGTTAAAAATGCGGCAAGTCCAAGTGTTAATCCGGAGAAGGCGTGCAAAAAAGAATCCCACCACCAAAATGTTTGATAGGCCCCGGTGTATTCTCCCAAGAAAAGACTACAATAAATAATTATTGCTATGGCAATTTCAAATTCTGTCGGAAAATCTATTTTATATTTTTTTTCTAAAAAATGTGGAATTAACAATAATGTAAAAGTTAATATGATCGGTAGAATTTCGGTCCAATTTTGTTTGTAAACTGAAATCCAAAAGGCAATAATCAATGTGGTTAAAATAACTACATTTAGACTAAAATTAAATTTCTCCATTTTACCAGATTTTTTCCAGTTTATCATGATTAATTGTTTGTTTATATCTTATTAAAGTTTTCTAGGTAAAAACGAAAGTAGGTCTTGCGATAATGTCTATCGATTCATTCGTAAGTTTGTATAGCCCGATGAATTTTTCTTTGTAGAAGATTGCGAAATCTCCTTCTTGTGGCGAGAGTCCGTCGACGTCTTGTCTGAAAAGTGGTTTCCCGGTTAGTAAACTTTTGATAGAATTTTCTTTTATTTTAAAACAGGGAATAATTTCGTTGATTGCAGTTTCGGCTGGGATGATTAGTTTCTCTAATAATTTAGAATCACCCTTTTCATATTCTTCAACTGCTTTGTCGAAGTCTTGTAATTTTACGGATTGTGTTTCGTTAAATATTCCAGCTTGTGTTCTTCTAAGTTCTAACATGTGAGCTCCGCCGATTAATTCTCCTAAGTCAGAGCAAATTTTTCTTATGTATGTTCCGCCTTGAACTTTTGAAACAAATAAGAAGTCTTTATTTTCAGACTGTTCTATCAATTCAAAGTTTTTTATTTCTCTTTCTCTTTCGGCTCTTTTAACTCTGGATTTTCTTGGCGGGAGTTGTGTAATTATTCCCGAAAAGTTTTCGTCGATTATTTTTTGAAGTTTTTCGATTTCTTGTTCTTTGTGCGTGTGCATTATTCCAATGTATGTTTTGTCGTGTCCGAGAAATGTTCCGGTAAGTTTACATGCTCTTCCTAGAGCAACTGGTAGAACTCCAGTAACCATCGGGTCTAAAGTACCGAAGTGAGATGTTTTTTTTAATTTTAATCTTTTTCGAACGTAATCAGATATGGAAAAGCTTGTTGGTCCAGTGGGTTTATCTATTATAATAATTCCAAAATTCAAAAGTTCTTTAATTGTTTTTTCCATATTTCTTTTTGATTTTCTCCATTTAAAGGGTTTTGGTTTCAGAAAAGTAATTAAATGATATATGGATATTTTTTATATGAAAAAGATGGTGAAGATAAGCGAGAAGAATGTAAAAAAGGTTGAGAAAAGTATTAAATTTTTTGATGTTGCGATTATTTCTTTAATGATATTGGCGAGTATATATCTTATTTTAAATTATGATAAACTAATGAGTTCTGCTTCCGCTGAAATTCAGTATTATGGATTATGGGCATTATTTGGGTTTACTTTTTTGTTTGAGTTTTTGCCACAGGTGATAAGTCCAGACTATAGTTTATTATTGGCCATAGGGCTTGGAATAAATATTTATTGGGTTGTAATTGTAACGATTGTAGCTTCGGCGATTGGTTCTTGGTGGGCTTTTATTATTGGATATCATTATGGATTCAGGGCTATTGCTCCACTTTTTGGAGAAAAACAAATAGACGGCGTGTTGAGATTTTGGGGTAAATATGGGAAGTGGTTTGTTTTGGCTGCAGGTATAATTCCGTTGCCAATTCCATACATACCGGTTATTTTTGGTGCGTTAAGAATGAGGAAAAGAGATTTTATTTTATGGGGAATAATACCTCGTGCGATTGGTTTTATTGCTACTGGAATAGTCGGATATTATTGGTTGAATTGGCTAATCGGATTTTTTTAGAAAAATTATGCTTTCCAATCTGCTTTTAAGAATGCTTGATCGCCTTTAAATGTGTAATATAAATCTCCCTCGTGTATTAATTCTTCAATACTATGTGTGCCAATTACTGGTGTTCCGAATGAGAATGCGGGCAATCCCCTTTTGGATAAATATACTTGGAATCCTTCTATTTGACTATTGTCCTGCGTCATTGCACTCCCCACTGGATTGAACGGAATATTTGCTTTTCTTAGGATTTCTTTTAATTGATGAATTTCTGTAGCGTTTGCTTGTTCTCCAGTAAAATTTCCGTCTTCGGTTGTTAGGAATGGTCCAAAAACCATTTTGGGAATATTTTTAATATCTATTCGTGTCTCGTCGTAATCTCGATTGCTTGCACATACATTTACGTCAGAATTTATAGCTAAAGATTTTTCAAATATTTCTCGTTTAAAAGATTCTGTTATCTCCTTCGTGTTTTTTACGGAACCAGATTTTAAAAGTATGTTATCTATTATTTTATCTAAAAATGGGGAATCTGCTCCTCCAGGCCCCCTGCTTCCAATTTCTTCTCTATCAAATCCAATTAATACGGTTGTATAGGGTGATTTTGTTTTTTCGAATGCTCGTAGAGTGCTAAAGGTTCCGGCTCTCGCATCATGAGCGTATCCGGATATAAATCCCTCTCCAAAAATTTTTGTGGGGTATTCTGGATATACTCGTAATTTTGAACTATTAAAATCAGATTCGCTCTTCAGTCCGATTGCTTTTAAGAACTTTTCCAAACCGCTATATCCAGTAACTAAATGCAATTTGTCTGTTTTGTAAGATTCGGCCAGCGTTTCTCCTTCCAGGATTCTATTATCCGTATGTAGATTTATATCTGGCATATATACTGGAAACTCTATATTTTTTCTTTTGCCATTGCCAGAGATGCAATGTCCCCTTATAATATAGGAGTGCCCAGGCCACTGTGCATTTTGTACTGCACCAACATCCCTTAGATCGAGTTCTACACCAACACGTGCGAGTTGGGTATCTGAATCACATTCAATTATCACGGGGTTTGTTTTTAGTCCGAATCCAGGAGAATCGTTATGTGAGAATATAATTCTAATTCCATCCTCTACTGGTTTTCTACCATATTTGATTGCCGCGAAAGCCCTACCTTCGCTTTCGGTTATATAGATACCATTTTTAAAATCAAATCCAGTTCGTTCTAAAGAATCTCTGCAGTGGTCTGTAACGTCAGACGCACTTCTGACTTGACTAGAAAATTTACAATAGTCTTCGGCGAAAGCTCTTATGTTTTCGCGTGTTTTTGTGGATGCGCGATCCATAACCGGCATTGGTCTAACGAGTTGAAATGCAGATAATCTTTTTCTAGAATCATATGTTCTGTATCCGGATTTATTTGGTGGTATTGCCATAATACGAAAGTATGGGGCCCTTGTTCTTTAAAAATACCTATCTTATTTAAAATATATACTGGAGAATACATATCCAAAGACTTTTATATCTAAATTTTGTGGGTTTTTTATGGTACTTAACTTTGAAGAAGATTATTTAGCTAGTGAATTGAAGAGATTGAAGCCGAAAAAAATATTGGTTCAGCTACCGGAAGGTATCAAGACTAAAGCGATAGAACTTGAAGAGTTATTTAGCAAATTAAAGATAGAAGTTATTTTTTCCGGGGAGACTGCTTGGGGTGGATGTTGTTTGGCGATTGAGGAGGCTAGGAAATTTGGCGTAGACTTGATTGTACATTTTGGTCATGCAGAATTTATGAAATCTGATTTTCCAGTTATTTATGTGGAGATTAAAGATGATTTAGATTTGATGCCGATATTGGAAAAATCTTTAGACAACTTGAGAGATTATAAAAAAATAGGTTTGAGTTTATCTGTTCAACACAAAGATGATTTGCAATCGGTTTTAGATTTTTATAAAAAGAACGAGAAAGAAATTATTGTTAGTAAACAATCTGGGAGAGTATTTTACGAGGGGCAGGTTATAGGTTGTGAATATTCTGGCTTGAAAATTATAGAAAAAGATGTAGAGGCGTTTATTGTAATTGGGAATAGATTTCATTCTGTCGGTGCTGCGCTTGCGATAAATAAGCCAGTTTATCTTTTGGATGTTTACAATAATGAAGTAAGTAATATGTATGAGTTTAGGGAAAAATTGGTTAAGGAAAGAGCGATGGCGATTGATAGATTTAAACGAGCGAAAAATATTGGAATTATAGTTGAGGCTAAGTTTGGACAAAATTTTGGCAATTATGATGTATTGATTGAGAAGTTTAAGAAGAGGGGTAAGAATCCAATTTTAATAAGTATGAGTGAGATTACCCCGGAAAAGATTATGAATTTTTATAATATTGAAGCATTCGTAGAATTAGCTTGTCCACGAATTGCAGTTGATGATTATTCTCGTTATGGAAAACCAATGTTGACTTATAGGGAGGCTTTGGTGGCTATTGGGGAAAAAACTTGGGAAGAGTTATTAGAAGAAGGAATATTGTAGTTAAGATTATCTCATAAGAAATAAATTTGTTATTGGTGTTGTTCTTGAGTCTGCCATTTCTCTTTTTATAATATAGCTTTTAATCCAATTACGATAGTCTGTTTTGGATACGGCGGGTCCATAAATATATATTGGGTTTTTTCCGCACTCTTTCACGGCATAATGTTCCCATAAAATATCTTCCAGTAGGCGATCACCTTCCGTTTGGGATATCCAGTCGTTGTTGTTAAGGTCCCCATATTTAGCAACAACTTTAGTTTGAGCATGTTCAAGAGTGATTGTTTGATATGCTTTTTCTCCTAGGATTATACTACCTATTAATGCACCATATAATACTCCAGCTTTTGCTATTTTTAGAATATTTTTTTTAGTTTTTTCTCTCGCTATTCTTTTATGGTATACTTTTGGATTATCGGTTCTTTCATTAAAATCAGATATAATTCGTTCTTGCTCTTCCATCTTTGCGAGTTCTTGCCGTGCATATTCTATACTGTTTTTACGTACTAGACTCCAGTATTCTTCGGGTATTGGTTCTTTTGATTTATTCATGTATTTATGTTATGTTTTTCATTTATAAGAATTATTGTATTAAAGGTTATGGGGTTATTTCACAGAATTGGAGGGGTTTTGGGAATTAGTATATCCTTTAATCCATCCTAGTTGGTCCGGACGATAAACCCCTTGTCCATTTGTATAGAATGGGAGTTGTTGGAAGATGTTGTAATGGGCTCCGTTTTGTGCGTATATTTCTGAAAATAAGAAATCTTTTTCTAGTGGAGATACTCGTCCATTTTGATCGATATCTCCGTATTTAGCTATGACTTGATTTTTAGCATGTGCAAGTTCTCTTCCGTCTATAAAGTCTGCGAATTTTGTAAGCACAGATACTTCCAATATTCCGCCCAGTACTGCACCAGATAGAAGTGTTATTGCTCCAATAAATCTCTTTTCGCTAAATATTTTTGCATTTCCAGTGGCATCACGTTTTATTGATTTATTCATATGTTTATGTTATGTTTTTCATTTATAAGAATTATTGTTGTTAGCTAAGGTATAATTTCTGGACCGAAATATTTTTCGTATTCGAAGTCTTTTGCTGAAATTATTTTTTTATCGATTAATTTTTGTATTTCTGGAATAATTCTTTTTAATTCATCTATTAAATGCTTTATCGTTTTACAGATTAAATCGTCTCCTTCTTTGGGCCAAAGTTCTGCATTTCTCCAGTATAAACATCTACCACCGCATAAATTCAAATAGGAACAGTTGTCACACCTTGGAACATCGAATTTTTTTAATTCATGAGGGTCTGAATTTATTTTACCAGCTTCAAAGCTTTTAATGGAGTTCATTATCGGGCAAGCAACTATCTTACCAGTGGTTGAAATAGTGTAATTGGCATAACCCGACCCACACCTTAGTTTTGTTTTCTCATTTTTTAGAATGGAGTCAATAACTCCAATGAAAGGATAAATTTTAATCATGTTTCCCCTTTTCATTTCATTCAACCAGAAATTTATTAGTTTAGTTAAGCTTTTGCTATATTCGTTAACAAACTTTGTGACCCTGCTTTTTTCATAGTCAAATTTATAGAAACCTACATCTAGTTGCCAATGAATTGAATCGAATAGTTTTAAGTCTAGAATATTTTTTACTTGTTCGTAAACGTCTGGGAATTCAGACAATGTCATTCTTGCTACGATTTCTCCCTTGTATCCCTCGGTTCTTGCTTGTTTGAGGTTTTTTATAACTAAATCAAAAGTTCCTTCTCCGCGATTATAATCTGTTCTTTCTTTATCTCCATCTATAGAAACCAACATTTTGCTTATTTTTTTAAGATATTTTATTGGGAGAGTATCTAAGGTTTTGGCATTGGTTTGCATTCTGAATGGAACGTTAATATTATCAATTATTTCTTTGATTTTGTTTAGTTCTAGAAGTGGCTCTCCGCCGTAGAAGATTAAAACGGCATCTTTATCTTTTGCTAGAAATTTTTTTAGCTTGGTTGTGTCTAAATTAGTTTTATCTGGTTCTGAGAAATCGAATTCAAATTTTTTATCTAGACCGTTGTCGAACTCTTTGAATGATTTTTCGTAGCAGTATTTACATCTAGAATTACATAGATTAGTTAGGATTAAGTGATAGTGCATGACTTTTTTAGAAAATGTTGAATTATAAAGTTTACTTCTTTGTTACTTTTTCTTCTTTTAGAACGAACTTGGCAATTAAGAAAATTACTAATGCGATTATCACGAAATATATTAAAGATGATAAAAATTGTCCCCAGCCAATGCCAGTCCATACCCAGAAGCTCCAGGTTGCTGTTTGCCAAGATCCACCTGGAATGAAAGGAGTAATTAGAGGCATTATAATATTATCGACGAAAGACTTGACGAATGTATTGGCTGCAAAACCCATGATAACTGCAATTGCAAGACCGATAACTTTGTATTCTTTTAAAAATTCTTTAAACTCTTTTGCGAAACCTATAGCTTTTTCGTGAACGACCATATTAGATTTTATGTTGTGGGGTTTATAAAAGTTGCGCAGGGTTCTCAATGCAATGGAAAGATATAAAT
>Ga0172378_10002988_pt1 | contig 15871 bp, 15 predicted proteins | sample GrowelOW332metaG_FD_119755 | JGI IMG/M metagenome (GOLD analysis project Ga0172378, IMG submission 119755) | Groundwater microbial communities from an aquifer near a municipal landfill in Southern Ontario, Canada - Pumphouse #3_1 metaG | ecosystem: Environmental > Aquatic > Deep subsurface >... | reverse complement strand
GGCGTTAAGATTAAAAGAGACGGTCATTCGGTCGAGTTAGACCCTTCGGGGGTGCATAAGACCGCACTTGATGGCAAGATAGCCGATAAATTCCGTACTTCAGTTATGTTCGTCGGCCCTTTGCTGGCTCGCTTTGGCGAAGTCAATTTCCCTCACCCGGGAGGCTGTGTCATCGGTGCCGCCGGCCGTCCCATCGATTTATTTCTTGATGGTTTTATTAAGATGGGGGCAAAAGTAGAAATCAACGGCGAATATTATCATATCAGCGCGAAGAAACTGCAGGCTTGCGATTATTTCTTTAGCGTCGTCAGTGTCACCGGTACCCAGAGCTTAATGATGACCGCTTGCTTGGCTGCCGGCACTTCAGTGTTACGCAACTGCGCCATGGAACCGGAAATCATCGCCTTAGCCGATTATCTTAATTCACAAGGGGCCAAGATTACCGGCGCCGGCAGTCCCACGATAAATATTGAAGGTGTTGAAAGCTTAAAAGGTGGTGATTGTCATATTATCCCCGACCGAATTGAAGCCGGCTCTTTTGCCTTATTGGCAGCGGCGGCTAAAGCGGAAGTAGTTATCGAAAATTGCGAACCGAAACATTTACTAAGCTTATTGGATATCTTTAATAAGATTGGAGTTGATTTTGAAACCGGTCCGGATTGGTTAAAAATAAAAAAGGGCGGCAAAATAACCGCCCACGATATCAAGACTCATGAATACCCCGGCTTTCCGACCGACCTGCAATCGCCTTATGTCGTTTTGATGACTCAAGCTGAAGGCACGGCTCTTATTCAAGAAGTAATTTATGACCGCCGCTTAATTTGGACCGATATGCTGTCGCAAATGGGAGCGAATATCACCATGTGCGATCCGCATCGCATCGTTATTCAAGGCACTTGCCATCTACAAGGCAAACGTTTGATTACTCCGGATATAAGAGCTGGCATCGCTTTGGTAATCGCCGGCCTGATCGCCGAAGGTACAACCGAAATCGACAATATCTATCAAATTGATCGCGGTTACGAAAAATTAGAAGAACGTTTGCGCGGCCTCGGGGCCGACATCGTCCGCGTAGAATAAATTATTATGTCAAAAAAATTTCGCGATTGGCTATTCATATTATTTATCGTCACTTTTGTAGTTAGTGCTTTCTTTGTTTCGATCTATGCCGCCGGTTATTCTTTTAGACGCACCTGGCCGCCGCGCTTCGATCAATTATTTGAAAAAACCGGCATGCTTATCCTCGACAGCGAACCGGAAAATGCCGTTATCTACTTAAATAATGAACGACAACGAAGTTTTTGGTTGAACGATATCGGCCGCGGGGATATTACCACCCCCACCAAGATAAAAAATATGATTCCGGGCGAATATACTTTGCGTCTGGAAAAAGAAGGTTATTGGCCGCTTGAAAAAAAAGTTGTGATTGAATCCGGTAAAGCTACTTTTGCCGAAGATTTTATTCTTTTCCGCCAAACGACACCGTCCAATCTCGCCATTTGTGTTCCGCAAGAGCTGTCATTCAGTCCGGAAAAGAAAAATTTTCTCATCCTGCCTGCTGAAGGCTTGGTGATAAATTTAAAGACCGAAACTTCCAGCCAGTTAACAAACAAATCAATCTTGCCGATACAATGGTCGCAAAACGGCAGCAAAATTTTGTTTAACGGCCAGTTGATTGCTCTCAACAACGACAACATCAACTTCGACATTAAATCTTTAACTAAAAGTGCAACCAATTTTTATTGGGACGAAGCGAACGACAAAATATATTATCAAGATGACGGTGCTATCAATTGCGTCGCAACCGGCAACCAGACGGTAAGCACCGTTCTTAAAGGCGGCAACTATGCCGCTTATGCCGTCCGTTCCGGTCTGATATATACCATAGAAAAAGAAACCGACCGCACCTATTTGCGCATTTATGACGCCGACACTTTTTTGCGCCAATCCAGTTCTGATTTGCCGTCCGGCGATTACCATTTTCAACAGAATAAATACCGGCTTGATCTCTACGACAACCGCCAAAAAGCATTATACGTTTTAAATGACGGCACCGAACAACCGCTGGCTCGGCAGATAAAGCCGGTGGTTTCTTGGCAGTGGCTGGATAGTAATTATCTATTTTGGCATAATGGCTTCGAGATATATACGCTCGACATCGACAATGGCCAGCAAACCCTATTAGTTAGAACCGGCGATGAACTGACCGGGATTGCCTGGAATCGTTCAAAAAATTATCTGCTTTACAGCAGCGCCAAAGAAATTCAAATCGTTAATCTGAATCTTGAGCAAAAAATGCCGATTAGTTTGTTAAAAGCTGAAGAAATTAATAACCTTTGGCTGGATGAAAAAAATCAAATTATTTATTTCTACGCCAAAATCGACGATAAAGCCGGCGTTTATAAATTACAGCTTCAATAAAAAAATGTTGTTATGAATAAAATTGAAAGTATTAGAGGTTTAGCCCTTGGTATAATCAGAAAAGGCGACAAGATTCTTGTCTCTCCTGGATATGATAAGTGTAAAAATGAATATTTCTATCGGCCTCTTGGCGGAGGCATAGAATTCGGAGAGAATTCCCAAGAAGCTTTAAAACGTGAATTCAAGGAAGAGCTTAATGCAGAATTAAAAGAGTGCCGGCTAATTACGGTCACAGAAAATATCTTCACTTACGAAGGACAAAAAGGTCATGAAATCTGTTTTATCTATGAGGCGCAATTTACCGATAGCAGCTTATATGAAATAGAAGAATTTAGAATCCTGGATAGCACTATCGACGGTAAAGCAGTATGGAAGGATTTGGCGGAGCTGCATAAAGCCATCGTATACCCGGATGGAATAAATAAATATCTATAAAAAAAGGCGCTCCACCAGGAGCGCCTTTTATATCCGGCTTTAGAAATTATTAACCATCATTTTAAGAAATTCCTTCAGATCTTCACCGATTTCTTCATCCTTCAAACCGAACTTAATATTCGCTTTAATCAAATTAAATTTATTGCCGGTATCCAGCCACTCGCCTTCCAGTTTCTTGCCGTACAAAACTTTGCCCTGTCTAAGCATAATGTCATAAGCATCCGCCAAACGTATTTCTCCGGACTTGCCTGATTCCATTTCTCCCAAAATTTTCATAATCTCCGGAGTAATAATATTTATGCCGACTTGAACCAGATTTGACGGCGCTTCCTCAACCGGCGGCTTTTCGATAAATTTTTTAATCTCATAAACGCCATCACCGAGATCAAGCCCATCAATTACGCCGAATTGATTAACATCCTTGTGCTCCACTTCGGATAAGCCGATAACCGCATCGCCATAGCGTTCATAAACATCCATCACTTGCTTAACAGGAGAAACTTCCGAATCATACAAAGTATCACCGAACATCACCAGCACCGGTTCGTCATCGCGAACAAGATGAGCGGCGCACCGGACAGCATGGCCATCGCCTAACGGAATCGGCTGGCGCACATAAGAAAACTTGGCCAGATGTTCAATCGCTTGCACTTTCTTTAATAAGCTTAATTTATTCTTTTCAACCAACGTTTTGGAAAGCTCAAATGAATAATCAAAATGATCTTCAATCGCGCGCTTGCCGCGGCCGGTGACAAAGATAATTTCTTCAATACCGGCCGACACCGCTTCTTCCACTAAATATTGGATAACGGGCTTATCGACAACCGGCAGCATTTCTTTGGGCTGCGCCTTGGTTGCCGGTAAGAAACGGGTACCGAAACCGGCAACGGGCAAAATTGCTTTTCTAATCTTTTGCATATGGTTTTGATAAAGAGGGTGCTGGACGCAAACCCCATTTAATAAAATATTTCCACCAAGAATTTATATGTACTTTCGCCAGCTTATCACAGAAAATGGCTTGATACCAAGGCAAACGAGCACTATCTCGCATATGATCATGAGTCACTTCCGCCAGCGGGAAATAGACAGTTTCTTTCCCGGCTTCACGGGCGCGACGGCAGAGATCCACGTCTTCAAAATACATAAAAAATCGTTCATCAAATAATTTATCGCCGATAAATAATTCACCGCGCCGTAAAAGCAGGCAAGCTCCCAATATCCAATCAACCGCTTCAATCTTTTCATGGCTGTCCGCTTTCATTAAATATCGGTCAACCACTGCCGGCAAACACCGGCCGACACGAGTCCGGCGCAATAGCGGCAGAAAGAAGCTCGGAAAATGTGCGCAAGAATATTGCAGCGTACCATCGGGATTAATTAATTTCGGTCCGACAATAGCCGCTTCCGCATGCGTACTTATATAATCATACAAATGTTTGACCGCATCGGACTTAAAGATTAAATCAGGGTTAGCGATCAAAAGATAAGAACCAAAGCTATTTTTAATACCAAGATTATTGCCTCCGCCCATACCAAGATTTTCCGGACTGATTATCAAACGCGTCTTCGGACAAACTGCCGCTACATCTTCCAAATGATCACCGGAATTATTTTCGACAACGATAATTTCATATTCCAAATTGCCAAAATTGGAAGCCGCCAAAGAACGCAAACAATTAATCAACTTCCCTTTGCTTTTATAATTAACGATAATTATCGATAAGTCCATATTATTGTTTAAATATTTTAATTACCGTTTTCATTATAGAAAAATATAAAGAAAATACCGGATTAGCGACATAACGCAATAAAGGATTATCAATCTCTTGATACCAAATCTTGCCGGAGAATAAAGGCAAAATACTAGTATCGGAAATTCGGCGCAAACGCTGGGTTCCACGACGGGCTTTTAACAAATAAGGCCAGTGGCGCAGATTTAAAAAATAAGCCCACGCTCTCCTCTTTTCTTTAAACCAGCCGGAACGCAGAGAAAAAAAACTCATTCCCAATTCCATTACCACCAAGGCCGGAAAAAAAAGAATCAAAGATAATGTCGAATAATTTTTCCAGGCGGCAATCAAGCGATTGCGTTCCATCCAAAAATATTTATTTTGAGAACGGCTGAATTCATAATGATGGTAAGCCACTGCCCGCGGCGCCAACAGACACTGCCAGCCGGATAACCATAAGCGCCAGCCAAGATCCTGATCTTCATTATACATCCAGAATTCTTCATCGAACAAACCGACAGCCCGCAAAGCATCGGCGCGTAATAAAACGCAAGCCCCGGAAGGATAGGCGATATTTTCAATCTCTTTACCGTTATCGACAAAAGCCTGATGATACCCCCGGCAATATCCGAAACCCAAAAAATGAGTGACGTTACCGAGACTATTCACCAGTTCTCTATCCGGATCAAGCATCAAGCGCGCCTGTATGGCTCCGGCCCGCGGCTGCGCTTCGGCAACCTGTACCAATTCAGCCAAAGTCCCCGGCGCCAGCGAGGCATCCATATTCAAAAGCAAAATGTAATTATAATCTCTGGCCAAAAGCTGGCGCATGGCATCATTATTACCTTTGGCAAAACCATCATTATTCTCATTCAAAATCAATTCGGCCTCGGGTGCTTGCGCTCGCAAATAGTTTACACTGGCAGCCGTGCTGGCATTATCGACGATAAATAAGTCCGGGTTCAATCCGGGAGACAAAGCACGAATCGAACTTAAACAAGGCGTTAGGAAACGCTCGGCATAATCTTTATAATTCAATAAAACTATTCCGATTTTCATAGATTATCGCTCAGGCAAAAAACTTTGCCAACCAGCGGCCGAACGGCCACATTATTTTTAAGACATAATATTGCCAAAGCGGCTCCCATTTTTTAAAATAAGCCAGCATCGATTCTTGAAAATAATTCTGCTTAGACGTGATGTTAACCTGGCGAAAACTCTGGCCAACATAATCAACGCAAATGGCTGCCGGCGTATACCAGACTTCCCCGCCATTTTTGTATACTTGGCGGCAAAAGTCAACTTCTTCAAACCAAATAAAATATCTCTCGTCTAAAAAAGGCTCATAGAACCCGGAAATCTTTTGCCAAGATTGGCGATTAATCAAGAAAAAGGCGCCACGGATCGAATCAACTTTAGCTTCGCGCTCATAATTAAAACCAACCTGCAGATAAGAATCGAGCATATATGGAAAAAGATGCGGCAATTTTAATACCACGGCCAGTTGATCGGACAGATGAGGCCAGCGGCGCACATGGGGAATAAGTTTGCCTTTTCCGTCTTCTAACCGGCAACCGGAAACAGTCGCTTGCGGATTGGAACAAGCCCAAGCCAACATCAAAGGAATCGTCTCGGCCGAAACAAGCATATCCGGATTAAGTAATAAAATATAATCGCCTTTAGCTTCCCTAATTGCCTGATTATTGGCGGCTGCAAAACCGCGATTATCCGAATTTGCAATTACTTTTACTTCCGGAAATTCCATCCTCACCATATCAACCGTCCCGTCTTCCGAATCATTATCCACAACAAAAACCTCTGCCGATAAATCCTTTAAAGACGGTAATAAAGCGGATAAATTTGCCCGAAGTTTTTCTTTCACTTTCCAAGAAACGATAATTACAGATAAATCCATATGATTATTACTGATTGCGTTTGGCTTTAATACGTTTCAAACGCCCGCCGCCGCCGGCAGTTATTTCCACTAATTTTTTACTCAAACCCAATTCTTTCGCGATAAATTCCTCGACTTCGGCATTAGCTTTTCCTTTTTCGGGGGCAGCTTTAACTTTTAAACGCAGAGTACCGTCAGCCAAAGAATCCTGCCACTCCGTTTTATCGGCACCCGGAGAAACCTTAACATGGAAAGAGACTTTACCTTTCAGCCGCAAACTATCTTTAATCTGATCTAAATTCATATTTGTATTATTGTGCGAACACGATGGCATTAGGGATATTGCGCCCCGGACCGACCATATACTCACCATTATATATCAAAGCCGAAGACGAGCCGCCATCGAGATTCAAAGCATAATCCATACCCATCGCTTTCATTATAACCGCCAAATCATCAACGGTCGCTTGGCGAGCGATGACAATATATAAATCGCCTTTGCCCGGGTTGGCGGGATCGTCTTTATAGGCAATGGCGTTGCGCCAATATTTTCCTGTCTTTTGCCCTTTATCCAATTCCCAATCAATCAGCACATTCATTTTATTTTCAACCAATCGCGGCTTATTACCAATGGCCGCCTGTATCTTGGCGCCATAAGTACTTTCAAAATGAGCGACACTCTCAAACTCACGAGAATCTTTGAAATAATAAAATTTATTCTGAGTATCAAACACTATCAGCGGACCGGTCGTCCAATATTTAAGCTGGTCCTGATTAACCATTTTTCCGGAAACGCTGTCATAAACCGGAAAGAAAAAATAATTGGCGGCACCGCAACCGTTCCCAGAACAAAAATACGTTCCGTTTACTCCGGCAAAACCCTTATTATTAAAAACGTATGAGGCCAAAGTTTTAGCGGGACAATATGCACCGGTACAATTATCGCCGGAAGCGGTCAAACTTAAAATCTTTAAGGCGGGATTCTTCAGGCTAACCTTCAACACGTCCGCCGCAAAATTTCCGCGGTCAGTTTCAATCGTTGTATATTTATACGCACTATATTCATTAATACTTTCTTCCAAGCCCGGCTTATGAATTAAAGCCAGATCGGCGCGAGTGATTCCGAGCCCGAGTTCGCGCATCACTCGAAAAGCATCTTCAGGACGACCGAGATAATATTTTTTTAAATCAACCGGATTGATATACCAAGCCTCACCGTTCTTCTCCACCTGCAAAATTATACGGCCAGACAAACGGGCGGCCAATGCCCGGTTACCTTCAACCGGCAAACCGGCCTGAGCAATTTCTTGAAATTGGGTTTCGTTGATTCCCAGACCAAGCTCTCTCATTACTCGGAAAGCGTCTGCCGGCCGGCCCAAAAAGTATCTTCGAAAATCAACCGGATTAACATACCAAGCCTCACCATTCTCTTGGACGCTTAAAACTATGCGTCCGGCTAATTTTTCGGCCATACCGGCCGCTTCCGTCCTTTCCGGGCACAAAAAAGGAAGAAACAAAAATGATATTATCAAAATACGCCAGTATTTCATAAAATAACGCTATTATTTAATCAAAAATGAAACAAAATCTTAATTTTAGTTTAGCCTGTTTAGAAGAAAAAATCAACCGAAAAAAGATAATCGACTTGTTGTCAATATTTAATAATTTACTTTAATATACTACAATATAAGTGCTACTAAACTCATTATAGATTATAATCATATGAGCGACGAAAAAGGTTACGTGCGCCCGACCTGGGATGAATATTTTATAAAAATTGCAGACATGGTCGGTACTCGCGGCAGTTGTGACCGCGGCCGCGCCGGCTGTGTCATTACCCGTGACCGACGTATCGTTGCCACCGGTTATGTCGGTTCTCCTGTCGGTCTTCCTCATTGTGATGAAGTCGGCCACGAGATGCATACTGTTACCCATGAAGACGGGACAATTAGCCGCCACTGCATCCGCACCACCCACGCCGAACAAAACGCCATCTGCGAAGCCGCTCGCATGGGCATTTCACTTGATGGCGGCACTTTATATTGCAAAATGACTCCTTGTTATACTTGCGCAAAAATGATTATCAACGCCGGCATCAAGCGCGTCGTCTGTGCCCAGGATTATCACGCCAGCGAACGCAGCAAGGAAATATTTGCGGAAGCGAAAATTGAGATAGTTCTCCTTTCGCAAGAGGTTACGACTTATAAAGACATGAAATAATATGAAATCTTATTTAGATTTGTTAAAAGATGTTTCCGAAAACGGACGCGGTAAAGATGATCGAACCGGCACCGGTACTTCCAGCGTCTTCGGACGCCAAGTCCGTTTTGATCTGAATCAAGGTTTTCCTCTTTTAACTACCAAAAAAGTCCATCTTAAATCGATTATTTACGAATTACTGTGGTTTCTTCAAGGCGATACCAACATTAAATATTTAAATGACAACGGTGTAACGATTTGGGATGAATGGGCTGATGAAAATGGAGATCTCGGTCCTATCTACGGTAAACAATGGACGGCCTGGGAAGCTCCGGACGGAACCAAAATTAACCAAATCGCGGAAGCGGTTGAAACAATAAAAAACAATCCCTGCTCTCGCCGCATTATCGTCAGCGGCTGGAATGTCGCCGATTTACGCACCCTGATCGGCGGCAAAAAAACCGCCCCGCCACCCTGCCACACTATTTTTCAATTCTATGTCGATGCCGATAACCGCTTATCCTGCCAGCTTTACCAGCGCAGTGCCGATTTATTCCTGGGCGTACCCTTTAATATCGCTTCCTACGCTCTTTTAACGATGATGGTCGCTCAAGTGACCGGAAAAAAGCTCGGCGATTTTGTCCATACTTTCGGCGATCTGCATATTTACAATAATCATCGCGAACAAGTCGCCGAACAGCTTAGCCGGACCCCGCGCGCTTTACCGAAAATGATAATCAATCCGGCAGTAAAAAATATTTTCGATTTTAAATACGAAGATTTCCAATTGGAAGGTTATGACCCCTTACCGGGGATTAAGGCCCCCATATCTATTTAACCTATGATTCCTGTAACCTTGATAATGGCAACGACGGCTGATGGCAAAATCGCCAAAGATAAAAATCAATTAGCCGATTGGACCAGCAAAGAAGATAAGCGCCTTTTCGTTGAAACTTCAAAAGAATTCGGCATAATTATGATGGGCGAAAATACTTTCCGAACTTTTCCTAAACCGCTGCCGGGACGGCTGAATGTCGTTTTTTCCCGGAACGGCGGCGAAGATATCGAGGGCCTGCTCCGCTACGTCCAGGGCGAACCGGAAACAGTTTTGGCGGATCTGGAAAAGCTTGGTTATAAAAAAGCCTTATTGGGCGGCGGTGCCTTTTTAAATTCCTTATTTCTGAAAAAGAAATTAATCAGTGAAATCATCCTGACAATCGAACCAAAAATTTTCGGCACCGGTATTTCCCTGTTTTCCGAAGACTTAGAGGCTGATTTAGTCTTGTTGGAAAATCGCCAATTAAACGAGAATACCGTTATGCTTAGATATAAATTAATTTATTCCTGAATATGTCCAAATTAGTCCTCGGATTTGTCGGTAAGCTAGCCAGCGGTAAAGCTGTCTGTCAAAAATATATCAGCGAAAAATATGGCGCCACCAGCACCAAATTTTCTACACCTCTACGCGACATCCTTAATCGTCTTTATCTCCCGATATCGCGCGAGAATCTTCAAAGCCTTTCCCTTGATTTACGCAATCGTTTCGGCGGCGACGTTTTAGCCCGTGTTATTACCGAAGACGCAAAAAATAGTGCGAGCGAAATAATTGTTATCGACGGTGTCCGCCGTTTGGAAGATATCTCCAGCCTAAAAGATTTACCGGGTTTTCATCTTATCAGTATCGATGCCGATCCTCAAACACGCTACGAACGAATGAAAACCAGAAACGAAAATGCCGGTGACGCCGAAAAAACTTTTAAGCAATTTATAGAAGACGGCGAACGTGAAGCCGAACGCCAAATTCCCGAAACAATGGCCACTGCCCATTATCATCTGGACAATAACGGCAGCCAAGAAGATTTATACGATCAGATTGACAAAATTATAACAACGATTAAAAATTAAGGCGGGGACAACTAGGAGGAGTGCTAAGGCGCGAGCCCGGCGCTCTTTTCTTATAAAAAAGAGATAAAATAAAATTATGTCAGAATACTCGGGAAAATTTATCGTTATCGACGGAACTGACGGCAGCGGCAAAACAACGCAGCTTCAGCTTTTGGTTGGAAAATTGCAGTCTGAAGGTTATGACGTTGAAATCGGCGATTTTCCACAATACAACACCAAATCAGCCGGCATGGTGGAAGAATATCTTTCCGGTAAATATGGAGGTGCGGACGACGTCAGCCCGTACGCTGCTTCTTTGTTCTATGCCGTCGACCGCTTTGATGCCAGTTTTAAAATTAGAGAATGGCTTAAACAAGGAAAAGTGGTTATTTGCAACCGCTATGTCTCCGCCAGTTTTGCCCATCAGGGCGGTAAAATTGCCAATGCCTTGGAACGCAAATTATTTTTCAATTGGCTCAGCGAAATCGAATACAAAATATTTAATATTCCCAAACCGGACCTTTATTTAATATTGCACGTCGAAGCCGAAATCGCTCAAAAAATGGCCAAAGACCGCGGCCGGGAAGATTGGAAAGGCAAAACAAAAGATATCCATGAAGATAATCTCCATCATCTAAAAAATGCCGAACTGGTTTATCTGGAAATAGCCCAAAGCATGCCCGATTTCAGATTGGTAAAATGCACCCGTAACGGTGAAATTATGAGCCGTGAAGATATTCATTATTTGGTCTATCTTTATGCTAATCGCATTCTCAATATCGGAACGATTGCCAAAAAAGCTCGAGATTTCCAGCCGGTTAGCGATATTTTAATCAACAAAGGAAAAATAGCTCCGAATCTGCCGGAATTAATCAATGTCCCTCGCGCCACAACCACTCTGCCCTTAGTTAAGACCCCGGAGGAAACGGCTGATAACAGCGAACATGGCGTTCTGGCTCACCCCGAAGAAACCGATCAGCAAATTATTGAAAATATCCCTACTCCAACGGAAAATGCCGAACCGGAAATTATCACTAAAACTGAAAATTTGTCTGCCATTAAAATCGAACGTCTGCATCCGGCTGCAAAAATACCGACCCGCAGCCATAAAAACGATGCCGGCTTTGATTTATATGCTTGCGAGGATTGTTCAATCCCGGCCTATGGCCAAGATTTAGTGAGTACCGGCATCCGTCTGGCCTTGCCGGCCGGTTACGTCGGACTGATTTGGGATAAGAGCGGATTAGCCAACCAAGGCTTCAAAACCATGGGCGGAGTCATTGATGCCGGTTTCCGGGGAGAAATTAAAGTAGTTTTCAAAAACTTAAGCGAAGACATATATCATATCCAATCGGGGCAAAAGATTGCCCAGCTTTTGATTCAAAAAATCGAAACTCCGAATATCGAAGAAGGTCCGGTTGATGCAGGCGATGGCCGCGGCGACCGCGGCTGGGGCAGTACCGGTGCATATTAACCCCGCCTTTCCTCAAAACGTATTTTCCGTTAAAATAGAAGCATATGAAATATGATGTAATTATCGGTTTGGAAATCCACGCCGAATTGAAAACAAAAAGCAAAATGTTCTGCGGCTGCGGAAATGACAGCGAAGGCAAAGCGCCGAATACTCTAGTCTGCCCTATTTGCCTCGGCCACCCCGGAACTTTGCCCGTCCCCAATAAACAAGCCATCGACTGGACCCTGCTTCTCGGGCTGGCTTTAGATTGCCATATCAACCGCCACTCGAAATTCGATCGAAAAAATTATTTTTATCCCGATTTGCCCAAAGGCTATCAGATTTCTCAATACGACGAGCCATTCTGTGTCGGCGGAAAATTGGACATCGGCACTAAGGATATCGCCATCACCCGTATCCACCTGGAAGAAGACACCGGCAAATCATTTCATCCGCATGGCAGTGAAGATACTTTTATCGATTTTAACCGTGCCGGTACGCCTTTGGTTGAATTAGTCACCGAACCGGTTATAAAAAATGCGGAAGAAGCAAAACTATTTTGCCAAGCCTATCAGCGCATTCTCCGTTTTCTTAACGTTAGCGGCGCCGATATGGAAAAAGGCGAAATGCGTTGCGAAGCCAATATTAGCCTGCAAAAACCGGGACATTGGCAATATGAAAATGGCGCCATCCTGCCCGTCGGCCGCAAAGATTTGAACGCCAAAGTCGAAGTTAAAAATCTAAATTCTTTTCGAGCGATGGAAAAGGCAATTAACTTTGAAATTGCCAGGCAAACGGCCGCCATCGACAAGAACGAAGAGATCATCCCGGAAACCAGAGGCTGGGACGAGAAAAAAAACGAGACTATCGCTCTCCGCCGCAAAGAAACGGCTGCCGATTATCGATATTTTCCGGAACCGGATATCCCTCCTTTTATCATCGACGATGCCTGGCTGGAAAAATTAAAAAAAATGATTATAGAATTGCCCGAAGAAAAGACCAAGCGTTTCATGCGCCAATACGGTCTCAAAAGAGAAAGTGCGGAAATAATTGCCAACGACAAGGAACTGGCGAATTTCTTTGAAAACGTCGTTTCCGAAATGGGCGCCTGGATCGAAGCCAACGGCGATAATTTTGAACGCCAAGATAAAAACGCCGCCCAAATGGCCGCCAACTGGATTGGCAGCGAGTTATTAAAAAATTTAAACGCCGATAAGCGCTCGGCCGCTTCTTTAAAGATGACGGCCGAAAATTTTGCCGAACTGATGGCGCTTATTTGGCAAAACAAGATTAATTCCAATGCCGGCCAACGCATCCTGGAAATAATGTTTTGGGAAGGCGGCGACCCGACCGATATCATGGCCCGTCTCGGATTAGAACAACTCGATGACGAAGATGAACTGGAAAATGCCATCCGTAATGTCATTAAAACCAATCCTAAACAAGCTGAAGAATACCGCCGCGGCAAGCTGCCGCTGATTCAATTCTTTGTCGGCAAAGTCATGGCCGAGACCAAAGGCAAAGCCAATCCGGAAAAAGTTCTCCCTTTACTGGAAAAAATACTGACAGAGTAACAATAAAATACCGTATCAAAAAAGTTCGGCCTGTGCCGAACTTTTTTCTTTCCCAAAATTGATTTATAAAAAAAATTATTTTTTAGCCATCAACTCTCTGGCTTCTTCGATGCTTGTCAGCCAATGAATCTTTCTTCCCTGTTTCTGCCAACGCTTAAACCAAGTCTTTTGACGCTTAGCAAAACGATACGAGGCATCGGTAAGCTTCTCGATCATGTCGTCATATTCCAGCTTTTCCAAAAGATAATAAGAAATGAATTTATATTCTAATCCAAAAGAAATGAGACGCTGCCAATCCACACCTTCGTTATTCAACCGCTCGACCTCGCCCACCATATCTTCATTCTCTAACCGTTTGATAATGCGCGCCCGTATCCTTGCCCGCATTTCTTCATCGGAAATTTCCAAACCGATTAAAAGGAATTCATATGGCGACTCGATCTTTTCCGCCGGCTTTCCCTTTTGTTCGAATATCTCAATGTAGCGCGCCAAACGGCGTGCGTTATTTCGATCGCTATTATTCAACTTCGCGGCAAAGTCCGGTTTAAGCTTCTCCAGGCGAGAAAATAATTCTTCTTTGGCTAAATTTTCCAATTCCGTCCTTTTAACCAAATCGGGTTTCGCCGAGCCGAGAGCATAGTTATCGACTATTGCCTGAAGATATAGTCCCGAACCGCCCACAATAATCGGCAAGTGCCCGCGTTCTAAAATATCGGCTATCGCGTCTGACGCCAGCTTCTGATATTTGGCCAAATTAAATTCTTCATTCGGACCGGCAACATCAATCAGATGATATTGAATCTGTTTGCCGTTAACCACATATTCTTGCAAATCCTTACCAGTACCGATATCCATTCCTTTATAAACTTGGCGGCTATCGGCCGACACAATTTCCCCGTTTAATTCGGCGGCCAAACGGACACCTAACGCCGTCTTACCGGAAGCGGTCGGCCCTAAAATAACTAAAACCATTTTTTTATCCGTCTGTTTTTCTTTATTTGACATAGGCTCCATCCAGGCCAAAATCCTGGATTTTATTAATCTTCACTTTAACAAAATTACCGATAATTTTTTCGGCCTCAATATCGGCGGGCGCTGTAAACGACACGGTCTTGAAACTTGAAGTCTTGCCATAATATTTCCCTTTGCGATTCTTGCCCTCGGCCAAAACAACCACTTCTCGATGTAGATACGCTTTGTTAGTCTTCTGACCGCTCTTTTTTAAAATTTCATTCAACACTTCTTCACGCCGGCGCTTCTCTTCCCGGCTAACATCATCTTTCATTTTCCAGGACACGGTTCCCGGCCGCGGGCTATAGCGGGCCGTATAAGCCATATCAAACTGCAAATCACGGAATAATTTTGCCGTCTTTAAAAATTGCGTTCGCGTCTCTCCCGGGAAACCGACAATGGCGTCAGTCGTAATGGCAATACCTGGTTTCGCTTTTCTGATCTTCCGGATAATCTGCGTAAAATGAGCCGCCGTATATTTTCGATTCATCGCCTCCAAAATCTTATCATCCCCCGATTGGACGGCCACGTGCAGATGATGGCAAATTTTATCCGAAGACGCCAAGACTTTAATCAGTTCGTCGGATAGATCCTTCGGATGGCTGGAAGAAAAACGTATCCAAAAATTACCGGATATGGCCGCTAAACGACCGAGCAATTTAGGAAAATCGGTCTGCCTGCTCTTATAGCTATTAACATTCTGAGCAATCAAAATAATCTCTTTATAGCCGCGCTTTACCAATGATTTCACTTCGGCGACAATGTCGGCCGCCGGACGATATACTTCTCGTCCGCGAGCATAGGGTACGACGCAATAGGAGCAAAAATTATTGCAGCCATTGCCGATTGGCACGTAAGCACTGAAATCACTGTCATAACTGGGGTTTATCGTTAAATATTTTTCACCGCTGAGACGGCGGACTTCATCCGAACTGAGAGTTAATTCTTTTCGGCAGTCTTTTAATAAGGCAAAAAGATTCGGCAGTTCGTTAATGGGCATAAATAAATCAACCTGTTCTTTTAACCGTCGTTTTACATCTTCTCTTTTGGCCAAACAGCCGGTAATCACCAGTGCCGCTTTCGGATTATTTTTTCGGATACGATTAACCAGACCATAGACTCGATCTTCAGCCGATTGACGGATGCCGCAAGTTGTCAAAATTACCAAGTCGGCGCCAATCCAATCTAGTTGCGGCTCATAGCCGCGCGCTTCCAAAAAAGCGGCAATGCGTTCGCTGTCCGCTTTATTCATCTGGCAGCCGATGGTAAT
>Ga0172378_10002983_pt1 | contig 15886 bp, 6 predicted proteins | sample GrowelOW332metaG_FD_119755 | JGI IMG/M metagenome (GOLD analysis project Ga0172378, IMG submission 119755) | Groundwater microbial communities from an aquifer near a municipal landfill in Southern Ontario, Canada - Pumphouse #3_1 metaG | ecosystem: Environmental > Aquatic > Deep subsurface >... | reverse complement strand
TCGGTTGTTGAAAAACGGGCAATTTTCTTTATCGTTTCGGTACTTTGAAACGCTTCAACATATATGAGTTCGCACCCATCCAAAGGTTGTAATTCTTTATTGGTGGTTACCATATAAATTGAGGCAATCAAAGGTGATTGCTTGAGTTCAGCGACGGTTTTGCTGGCTTGTTCGGACTGTGCGTAATAAATGAATGCATTAATATTTTTCATTACCTTATATTGTTATTTGTTTATTATTCTATTATAAATCTATTGTTTCAATATTCCCTCTAACTAACTGATTCCTTATAAATCCATTGCTTCAAGAATTCCCTTAATTAGCAGATTTCTATTATGTTGACCTTTAATTGATTCTATAGGAAAACCTAATATACAGGTGCTGTAGTTCTCTCCTTTGTATAATGTACCTGCACTCAGATTGTTTTCTGTATATCTGAAAACGGTGAACGCGCTATTATCTGCTGGTTCAATGGCGTCGGGGTTTTCAACGACGTAACATTCACTGTTTAACTCATTGTAATAAGTGTAATTACCAGTAATTGATTCGAATGGTGATGCTACAGTTTTTACTTGCCCGGTAACGCCTCCATAGTTATTACGCCATTTGTATTTCAAAACATTTTGTGCCCAATCTCTATCGGCTTTACTTGCTCGTGGATTATCCCACAAATCGGTTCCGACAAAGGCACCGCTTACGATAATCTTTCCTCCTGATTTACAGTAATCTGCAATTATCTGTTGCTGCGCTTTATTGAAGGTCTTGTATTTTGAAGGCATTGCTCCGCGCGCTACCACCCATTCACGTTGCTTTCCTAATATCCAATCTGTTATCTTGTAGGTCGAGAGATTCACTTGTCCATTTTCGATGGCACTTGCTGAACTGGAGACAAATGAATATCCGGCATTGGTAAATGCTTGACCATGATTATAAGGATAATCGAATGTGTTGCCTGCAATGGCTGTGGTCTCGTAATTCGCATCGCTGTCACCAAATCCTGAAGCATCATCGTCCATCCACGGTATGATCCTTCGGTATTCGTGCATCTGGCCTATAAAATGATGGTCTGAAATATAGGGTACTCCATTATCTTCTCGTCCTACAAACCCGGCAATACTATCGCCTGCCGTAAAGCTAAATGGTGCCGACACGCGTGTGAATCCGTTTACAATTAAAGCAATGCCTTTCTCATCTGATTTACGACATACCGAAAGTATTTCTGAAGGGAAACTTTTGCCTCCTTCGTTAACTGCTTCAATCTTAAAACTGTAGATCTCGTCTTTGTTTATTTGTTTTTTATAACTGTTTGTGTTTACAAGAACTCCATTGTCAAATCCTTCATCGTTTAGTCGGGTGTAGACAATGTATTTTGTTGGATTCGCTGTCGTCTCTGATTTATCAATCGTTGGCTGCCAATTTAATGTGACTTCGGTGTCTCCTGAAAATGTTATGCTGAAATCTTTCACAGGGAGTGGCTGAACAGTATAATCACGATTGTATTGTGTAGCGATAAACTTAAGCATCCCTTTGTAAATTGCACGACTAACGGTGAATCGGAAAGAGGGGTCAAGGCCATATCGCATATCGGCAAAGTTTTGATGCGAAAGTAGTTCCAACAACATGGTTGGCACATTGGGTGTTCTAGCTTCTGCATAGGATCTGTTCCACATATGACGACGTGTCCATTCTGGCTCAAATTCACGACGGATATCGTTGGTGATTTCTTCCATGATTAGCTCGGTAAAGTCGCGAGAGGCCCATCGGGATTTTCCATTTGCAAACTTCTCGTTGTTGAAATGGGTCATGTATATTCCAAGCGTTCCTACTATTGAATCACCCCAATATGTTCCTGCATCAGTGTGAAATGCAAATGACAGGTCAATTGGAATATTCAACCCTTTGTCTTTCGGCATAACAGTTGAACCACCTACAAGGTAATTTACCCATCTTCCACGACTGGCATAATCGTCTGTATAGTCGTTCTTGCTTTCGTAGAAGTTGTAAATACTATCTGGAACACCGGCCCATTGCATCCAATATCGAGCTCCTTCTGTATATCTTGGATAACCACTTATTTCAGGCATAAATGATACTTGTGAACTGGTATCGATCTTCTTATGAGTGACATTATCAGAACTTTTAGTGTTAGAGCTTTCAAAACCATCTGGGTGGGGAAGACGGGCTATATTTCCCATTCCACCACCAATTTTAACAGCATCGGCAGTAACAATATTATTTGCCTTTTTACTCTTATTAGAAACAACTATTTTATTGTTATTTCCTTTGTTAAACAAGAAGTCACCAATATAAATCCAGGTACCACCGCCCATTTGTTGGTTCACCTCAAAATCTGTTTTGCCTCCTTCATGATAAACAGAATAAAGTACATCATCAGAACTGTGTTTTACAGTTTGATATGAAACATAAACAGCGTAAGTGTCTTTTTTGGGAATGTCAATAATCCATTCTGCAGTGCTTTCTTCATCCTTTGAAACGGTTTTTATTTGTCTTGCAGTTCCCATGCGAAAAGGATTTTCATTATCTATATAAAATGCTTTTGGATTGGCAAACCCTTTAACTTGTGTATCATGCCATTTTTCTTTTCTGTTCTGCTCTTTATACTCAGAATTGCCGGTGCTTCCATTATTATCGACAATTACCTCGATTTTATTATAATCTCTTTCTCGTGTAAGTATTACATTTGCTCCTGCATTTTCTAACATTGGAACAAGAAATGGAAGCACATAACTTTGAGTATAAATATCTTCCACTGTTTGGAAAATTCTTGCACGCTGCCATTCCCATCGACCAAGTTTCTGCTCATAATACCATCCGTGACTTTGCCACATGGCTATGTGGTTATTATTCAATCCTTCCGGAAATGATTGGACAGGGCTTGAAATGTTTTTAACTAACGGTGTCTTTACTTTATTAGAATATATACGGTTTTTATCTTTTTCTATTCTGTTGCGATAAATATTCGGTACCAATTGTCGAATATCTTGTTTATCGGTGAATAATTTAAGTTCGTATTTCTTGTATTTTGTGGGTAAATAAATCCTGACGCTATCATATATTAGCTGCACGGTTTGTTCCCGCATAGGAAGATAGGATAATGCCAGATTTGTATGCAATTCAATAACTTTCTTTCGATTAATTATCGCAATAGAATCAACCGTTACCTTGCCAGGACGTAATAAAGTTTCTTGGTAAATATTGGATAATGACTTGTTTATCTTTTGAATATAATCCTCTTTATTAATCTCTTGTCCATATGAAACAAAGGATATGAGGATGAACAGTATGGAAACATTAATTACTTTTTTCATTTTCTATTTGATGATAATGATCGAATATAAATTAGAATGTCAATTTTAAGTTTAGTATTTACTTCTTTACTACAAATTTAGAAGGTTTACTTTCTTTATTATCCGCATTTAATGTTGTAACACAATAATTACCTACTTGTGAAATATCAATGGTTTTTGTATTCGTTACTTTCAGCACAATTCCTTCTTTAGATAAATCGTTAAAATAGTATACCACAGACTTCATGTTATTTGAAGTATCCCATTTAAGAGTATTCCCTTCTAGTCTTACATTTGAAGGTTCGACAGGATCTCCAGCAACACTTCTACCCAAAAATGGTATTACTCCAGGATGAGTATACAACGACTTGAGCTTGTCGGTAACGCTAACTTTATTGAACAGAAGATATTTGGCACTGTACATAATGTTTCCAAATGATTTCTTATTCTTCCGCGTCATTTCAATTTGACGTTGCAATTCTGCTGATGTTTGAAAGGCTGCACCTGCACTTGAATCTCCAAATCTGTATAAACCATGACCAACCATTAATGTGGCTTTGTAACTGTATTGAGCCCACCAACTTAGGCGTGACTGAAAATCTGCAGTCGGATGTCCAATTTCGTGGTACAATTGAGGAATTATAACATCCACCCAACCTTGTTCGCACCAATATGGAACATTTGCAAATACTTTATTTAAGTTATAATTAGGATCGGAAGCAGGTGATACTGAAAATACCACTTCGGGTTTTGTTGATACAATTATATCGTGAACACCTTTTATTGCTTTATCTACATTACCTCTACGAAAATCAGCTTTATTATTATATCCACTTCCATACTTTGCAAATTCTGCATCGTCTGAAATAGTAACGTCAGCCGGATAAAAATAATCATCGAAATGAATGCCATCAACATCGTATTTAGTAATGACGTCTTTTACAATATCTGCCAGTCTCTTCTGAACTTCCGGTAGTGCAGGATTATAAATTTGAATGGATGGGTAGTTTGATACCCAAGTAGGATCAATTGATGAATGAAGTTCCGGGTAAGGTTGCGCTGTTGAAATTCTATAGGGATTCATCCATGCATGAAATTCAATATCTCTTGCATGAGCTTCATCAATCATAAATTTAAGAACATCATAACCAGGATCTTGTCCCCTATTACCTGTTATTGATTTGCTCCAAGGTTCATACGGTGAATTATAGAAAGCATCACCCATTCCCTTAATTTGAACTAAAACTGCATTAATATTCATGCTCTTGAATAAATCAAGATAGGTAGTGTAGTGATCTTTTTGAGCCTGTATTCCATATTTTCCCATAGGCCAATCAAGTTCATAGACTGTGGCCATCCAAACACCCCTCAGCTCCTTTTTAGGAAATTGAATTTGAGTAGTTGGTGGAGGATTAGGATCGTCATCAGGTGGATTTATGTCAATTGGTTCATTGTTACATGCCACAAAGAATATGACAAATAGCAGAATATAGTAAAGAAAATGTTTTTTCATTAAATAATAATTTGTTTAGAGTTTTAAATCGGACAGATAACAAACTATTACCTGTCCGATTTTGATTAATCCTATTTCATTATTCGTCCAATACCTTTTTAGGAACTTCAATTATTGCAAAACCTGCATCATTTGAAGCCGCATAAAGTAAAAGTGATGAATCATTACCTTCGTTATCCTTTATAATATGGAATCCGGTTTGTGTTGCAGGTGAAGTATTAACACCTCCACCAATGGAATACTGGAGCAAGGGGACTTTATCTCCCAACTCAAATTCCTTGAGGGCATCAATCGTTGTTGCACCTTTCGTAATATCATATAGATAAAGAACGGCATTCCCAGAATATCTTGGAGCAGTTGCCATCAATAGATATCTTTCACCGTTAAAATGAAATACTCTTGCATCAGCACTTTGAGACGGAACTGAACTTACATTAGTCATTGCGTACAGTAAAGCTCCTTCACTGTTTACAACTCTCAATGGAACAATGTTACCAGTTTCATAACCAGAAAAGATATAATCATCTGTTTGCTCAACTCTATTCATGCTCATATTAAATGAAGCTCTCGTTTGCGTTGGCAATACTTTTATTTCGGTTACATTAGTAAAGTTTTCCACTTTTATCCTAAGGACTTCAGTAACTGCATTATCGCCAAAGAAGAAGTATCCATTACCATTTGTGTCTATATGATATGATAGATTATCTCCATGACGTTTTCCAGCACCGGGAATTGTAAGAGGATCTACGTTAAGAATTACTTCAGGTGCAACAGTCGGGTCAGTCCAGTGATAAATCTTCATACCGGTGGTTCCTGAAAGGTTGGCAATATAAGTATGTCCTTTTACTTTAGCTCCAACATTTACAGGAAAAGTACCGCCCGTAACTCCAGTAAGATTCAATGGGACAGGTGCGATCACATTATTCTTTAAGTCGCTGACTTTAAGTAAGTGTGATAAACTTGAATGACGTGTTACGATCAAAACGTATTCACCATCAAAACTGGAACCTCGCGTTAATGCACCTGTAAAAGCTGCGTAAGCAGGATTGCCAATTTCATTTCCTGAATAGTCGTAGATTTGTTTTTTAGAGAAATCACCACCAAACACTGGTACTCTTAATCGAAGAGTCACTTTATATTCACGAAAACGAGGCTCGTTCAAAACCTTTATTATAACTGAACTCGCATCTTTTCCTTCTTCGTATGTAAAAGCATAAGTATCCTTTTCCAGATGAGCTCCATCTGAAAGCTCTGCTTCAAATTTTATAGCTGAAACATTTGTTTCTGGATCCAATCGGGGGAACCAAACACTCTTAGTGTTTTCATCTACAACACCCTCAACTATAGTATTCCCATCAACTCCTGCATTTAATACCTTTATAGATTTTAAAACAACTTCATTTGGCGAATCTAAGTTTGTGGGAAAATCTTCACCACAAGAGACAAAAAAGAGTACTGCCAACGAAAACAGGATTGACCAAAATGTTGATATATGATATATTTTCTTCATCTTATATAAATTAATCTATTATACTCTAATTAATTCTGAGGCCAACCTTCAGTTTGTTGAAGAACATAACCTCTACTCGCATAATCATCTATTTGTGTTTTACCAACAGGAGACAAATAGGGATTCACATTCAATTGATTTAGGAATGGTTGTCTTCCTTTGGTGGCAGCACCTTTATAAAAACCAACCATTTCAGCCTTATTTGTTCCGTTAAAGTTTACAGCGCTACCATTTAGTTTCACAATTGAAAACTTGTTTGCATTAGCTGCAGAAAGTTCAGAACTCATTTCTTTTGGGAAATTAACCCATGCACCCGATAATAAGAAAGGATTTGCATCAGTATCCATATATTCCAATTTTGTCCATCTTCTTAAGTCTGCAATTCGGGCATACTCAAAAACGAATTCCATTCTTCTTTCGCGACGTATTTCCCAAATAAGAGGATTAACATCCGAATCTCTTTCGGGATCGTTAGGGAGTTCTGCTAATGACAATGGAGCAGTTTTAGATACACCTTTTGCAACTGCTTCGGGTGCCAATGGTCTGTTACGGATTTTATTTATTGTATTATCGATATCATCCTGGGTAACAGTAGCACCGCCAAGTGTTGCTCTTTCAGCTTTAGCTTCAATCCAATTCAACATAACTTCAGAAAGACGAAGTACGGGATAATCAGTTATATTTACATTTCCAGATAATTCAGTTGGTGTTGATCCACCTGCTTCGCGTATCGCGATTGCATATCTTGGGAAAAATTTAGCTGGATACAGAAATGACCCTTTACTATTTATTGTAGGTTTATAATAGAAAGTAGCTTCAAAACGTGAGTCTCTAGTTTTAACTAAGCTATCTACACTAAAAATATTAGCATTAGCAATCGTAGAGTTTTGCCATGGTTGTCCGTCTTTGCACAAAAACGAAAGAATTAAATCTGCGGTTCCGCCATAATTCAATGATTCAAAAGGATTACTATATGACGCGATGTGGTGAGTAATACTAACCGATGCATCATATTTACGGAATAAGATGCACTCATCATTTCCTGTAAGATCATTCGAAGTAAATAAAGTTCTGAAATCTGTTTCAATAGAATATTTATCATTGTTTAATACTAAATCACCTGCTTCAATTGCAAGATCAAGGAATTTCTGTGCCTGACCATTGTTTTCGTAATAATACTTTTGCCAAGTACCTTCGTGCAAAGCAATTCTTGAAACCATTGCAGCAACTACATATCGGTTTACATATAATGCGCCATCATTTGAGCGAACATTTTCCATTGCAAACTTCAAGTCATTGTATACTGAATCCATAACTTCGTTACGGGGAGTACGCGGTTTATACAAATCATCTTTATTTGTATCTTCAACAACGTGTCCATAATATGGAACATCTCCATAAGTGTTCACTAAATCAGCATATTTAACTGCTCTAAAGAATTTGGCAACTCCCAGCCAATGTTTGAAAGCATCAGATGACAGAATATTTTTCATCCGAGTTTCAATTCGATTAACCATAATGTTAGTTGAACGAACCAATTCATAGTTCCATATTGAACTGCTTGGAACCGCACGAGTGAAATTAGTCTGACTGCCATTTTGAACAACATCGTCACTTGAAAGATAATTAACCAGCGGAGCATCAGCATAACTTAACAAACTGGAACTCGTGCTCCATCCTGACGAGTAACCGATAAAATAATCAGGATAAAATTGGTTAGCATACAGTCTCAATTTATCTTCGCTTGTCCAGGCCGTTTCGTCATTGGCAGTTGTCAATGGTGGTCTGTCAAGGAAATCTTCACAACCAATTACAATCAGCAGTAATGGTATAAGTATTAATGTATATTTTATTTTCATAGTCGTCTTTTATTATAAACTTATTTGAACACCGAATGAAGCAGATTTAAATGTCGGATTGGATGTGCCAGTACGACCTAAATTATATTCGCCTTCACTTCTCAACATTGAATATCTTGAAACTGCTTCTGGATCAATTGGAAGACCATGCAAGTTATCAAATGTAATGAAGTTTTCCAATGAACAATAGATTCGTGCTTTCTTCAAATAGATTTTTTGAAGGAATCTTTCAGGAATAGAGTATCCGAAAGTAATGTTTTTGATTTTGAAATAAGACATATCCAACAAATAACGTGTTTGAGGAACCATCACATAACCCGAGTTAGTACCACTCAAGTTCCATGCTCTTGGATAGAATGCATCCGTGCGATCTTCTCTCCAGTAATTTTTAGCAAATACAGTAGGCATAGCTCCATCTTTTACGTGATATCCGGGGATTGCCAATTGTCCATCACCCCAAATGTTTCTTTTACCAACACCTTGGAAGAATAATGCAAGGTCAAATCCTTTATAATCAGCATCTAATCTAAGACCATATTCGTAACGTGGAGTTGTATTTCCGATAACTACTCTGTCACCCGGATCACCAAAGGTACTCTTTCCCGGAGTAATGTAACCGTCACCGTTTACATCCACAAATTTAACATCACCAGGTTTCATGAGCAGAATTTGGTTTCCATCTTCAAAGTAAGTTTGATAAACCGGATTATTGCCAGATAACTGATTAGTAACTTTGGCATTGCCTTCCCAGATAATTGTAGTTTGTTTGAAACTTCCGTTCTCATCATAAACGAAATCGCCCTTTTGATATAATCTGTCGGTTACATAACCGTAAATATCGCCGTAGCGTTTTCCTGTTGTATATGTATTGTTGACATATCTGTTTTCCCAAGGAGTATTCCAGTCCGCTGCTTTTGTGATATCAGTAATAGCGTCTGAAAGGTTTGCATTAACGCCAATTCTCAAACCATTTTCAAAACGGTGTGAGTAGTCCGCAGCAATTTCCCATCCTCGAGTTCTCAAGTTACCAAAGTTACCTTTTGGAGCTGTACTTCCATAAGTTGCTGGAAGCGCTTCACCTGCAATGATCATGTTTTTTGTATAGCGTTGAAACAATTCGAAAACAAACCCAAGTTGATTTTTAAAGAAACGCAAATCTAAACCCAAGTTGATTGTTTCAATATCTTGCCAACCGATACCTGCAGAAATAGCATTAGGATTGCCCATTTGGAATGCCTTTTTATTGTTTCCACCAATCCATGTGTTTTCACTTATATCCATCATTGCCAGATACAAGCTGTTTGATACTGACTGGTCACCGATAACGCCCCACGATCCTCTCAATTTAGCAAAACTTAATACTGGATCAAGAGGTTCCATAAAAGGTTCATTTGTTATTACCCATCCACCTGAGAAAGATGGATACCATCTCCAACGCAAATTTGATGGGAATTTAGATGTTCCATCATAACGTAAGTTGGCTTCCAACAAGTATTTATCCATAAAAGAATAGTTCATACGACCAAAGAAACCCACCTGTGAATCCCAGTTGGTTCCACCTCCCGATTGTTGAGTACCAACAGCAAATTCATACTGAGGATTATCGTTGTCGATCAGGTTGTTACGTTGCGACCAGTGGCTTTCCCACTTGTTTCCAACGATGTTTGAACCCAGCATAAAGTTGAATCTGTGAGTATCTTTTAGCATCAAATCATATGTAGAAACAATATTCATTGTGTGCATGTTCGATGAATATGTATTATTGTATATATAACTTTGATCTACAGATATATATTCTGTCATTGGGAACATATAACCAGGCATTCCCCCGGTCTCAACCACGTTTCCATCATCATCCACATAAATCTGATTACCATTCTCGTCTTTCCATTCAATTGGAGCATACCAGTGTAATCCTCCTGACATTGTTGGACGAGAAGATGAATTCTGGTTGAACTGACTTGAAAAAGCATAATCAGCTTTTAAATCCCAATTATCAGTAAAATCGATAGTTGTACCCAAGTTCAAATTAGTGTATCTATCTCTGTTTTTAGCATCGTGTGCATTTTTAGTGTCAAAATAGGGGTCACGAATTTCATTTCCATGATCAGTAACGGCTGTTGGGAACAAGCGGCTCCATCTGTAAAGATATAACCATGGGTCGGCACTAAAACCAGTTGCTGAATTAGGATAGCGTTTGGTTGCATCAGAATACATTGCACCTCCTCGGACAGATAAGAAATCAGTTATCTTGGTATTAACGCTAATATTTCCTGTATATCTGGTAAAATCGTCATGTTTAGCCGGTTTCATCATACCATCCTGTCCCAGATAGCCAATACCTAAATTGTAGCTTGTATCTTTTCTTCTTCCGTTCAAAGATACATTGTGGTTTTGTGAGAAAGCTGAGTTTTTTACCATGGTTTCTACCGGATCATAAATGCGGTAGCCATATTTTTGGCCGTCTCTGAAGATCCAGTCTCTTCCATAGATAACCGGGTCGTAAGTTCCAACAACACCGGCATATTTCTCTTGCCACTCTTTAGCTTTGGCTAAACTTTCGTCGTCTATACGCCAGAAACCTCCAGCAGGACCCGCCCCATTCATGTTTTTGTGTGAATCTAAAGTATATTCCAAACCTTCAATACCGGCAATATCGATTTTTTTAAAAGGTTTTTGCCAAGATAAAAAGTTTGAATAAGTAATTTCATTTGATTCAGTTGCTGCACCTTTTTTGGTAGTCACAAGAATAACGCCAAAAGCGGCCTTTGATCCATAGATTGAACTTGCTGCCGCATCTTTCAATACTGAAACAGATTCAATATCATTAGGGTTGATAAGCTGTAGATTTGAAACTTCAACGTTATCAACCAGGATTAATGGGTTGCTTGAACCTTCAATAGAACCAATTTGACCACGAATCTTCATGGTAGGTTGTGATCCAACTTCACCACTTGATATGGTGATAGACAATCCGGGAATGGTTCCTTGCAAACCACGACCCACATCTGATATAGGACGACTTCCCAGCACATCTTCGACATTTATTGATGAAACAGCCCCAGTTAAGTTAGCTTTCTTTTGAGTACCATAACCAACTACAACTACTTCATCCAAAGATTTTGTGTCTTCACGTAATATCACAGTGAAACTGGTTTGTCCTTGTGTATTAATGGTTTGTTCCAGGTATCCTATAAATGATACTCTGATTATTGCATCATTTTCAACATTCAGTGTAAAATTACCGTTAAAATCAGTTACAGTTCCGTTGTTTGTACCAACTTCAACAATATTTGCGCCAATAATAGCATCTCCATTTGTATCAACAATGCTCCCTTTTACTATTTTCTTTGTTTGGTCAACCTCCGCTTTTGTAATGGTTGCATTTACAGGAGCTGCTTTTTGTGATTTGGCAGGGTCATTAAAAATAGTTATCTGTCTGTTTACTATAGAGTAACGTAAATCGCTGTCAGTTAGTAAATGATTAAGGATTTCATTTATAGTTTTGTTGTTCACATGAATATCCACTTTCTTTGATAATCTACTTTCGGCATCATCCATAATTAGAATCAAGTAATCACAATTCTTTTCCAATTGGTTGAGTGCCTGTTTAAGTGTGCTGTTTGTAAGGTTTAGCGACACTGATTTTGACTGAGAATATGTATTCTCAGCTGAAACCGAAAAAACGCATAATATTGTGAATATAAAAAACACCTTAGTGAATTCTATAAACTTATGCCTTTTTCGTAATGATTGATTAACGTTGTTTTTTTGCATATTCTTTATTGCTTAGATTAATTAACTAATACATAGATATTTAAATTTCTAATTTTTCGTTGCACATTTGGGTTTAAATAGACTTTCAAGTTTCTTTTCATTCATAGGCTGATTTACTTTTAATGGTTTTGTGATATTAAATATTATTTACTTATAGTAATTCTGTTGTTTGCTTCTAATTGATACATCAGATTTGTCATTAGTGAAAAAGAGGAGAGTACATCATTAATATTCTCTGCCAGAAACAGTTTGCCTGAACATGTTTTTACATCCAGCTTAAGTTCTTTTGAATACATGAATTCTACATTATAGTATCTTCCAATCTTCATTAATACATCATTCAACGGTGTGTTGTATAATTTAAAGAACCCGTTTTTCCAGCTCACATATTCCGAAGTATCTACGGTGCGACTACTGATTTCACCATCTTTTACCACTGCTCGTTCGTTGGGTTTCAGTATTAAAGATTGATTATGGCTTTCAATTTCTACCGATCCGTTCACAAGAACCACTGATTCCTCTTTTTCTTCGGCATAAGCTGAAACATTAAATGTGGTTCCGTAAACTCTAATCTTTGATTGTGGAGTGTGAATGATAAATGGTTCTTTTTGTTTAGCTACCTCGATATATATTTCTCCAACTGCAGTTACTTCGCGTGTGTTGCCGCTGAATGAACTTGGAAATGTGAGCTCCGATCCTGAATTCATATAAATAGTTGAACCGTCGGCCAATACAATCGAGCTGCGTTTTCCATAGGGAACAATTAACTTGTTGGTTTTGATGTCTTTCAGTCGTACCTCTTTTTTTGAAGTTGAATCATGGATCACTACATTATTATCCTTTTCTGATAAATCAAGTATAGAATTATCACTCAACGACAGTACTTCATTTCCCGAAAGCAGTTGTACGCCGTTATTGTCTGCATTACTTCCTATAAGTACTTCTTCTTTTGAAATATTTCCGTTGTATTTGTTTGTTATCAACGGTAAACTAATTATTAGCAAAAGAACTGCGGCGACAGAACTAATGATTGTAAGCTTAGTTTTTTGCTTCTTTTTATAGTTAGTAATGTTTTCATTTAACCTATGTTTTACAATTTTCTCTTCATTATTGTATGAATTATCCTTAAGAGAACGAATATTGTTGAACTCTTCTACTGCTTCATAAAAAGCCTCAACCGATGCTTCATCTGTTTGCAGATACCTTTTCCAATAGGCATCAAGTTCTTTGGTCGGACTTATCATCCAAAGCACAAAAAGGTCGTTATTTAAAAAATCGTTACAATTCATAAATGGTTGAAATACAATTTAGGGCTTTTTAATATAGACTTTAAAATTAACCAAGTCGGGACGCAATTAACTAAAGTTAACTGTGATGTTCTCTATTGTCGATTAATGTTAGCTATATTAAGTTAATTAATGTGGTTTGTTTTTGATAAATATCCGAGAGCATAGTGGGAGCATAGTGGGAGCATGGTGAGAGGTAGAACTGAAGTGAGGTGTTCTTAAAGAAAGTTAATTTGCTTGATCCAACAACTTATCAATACGTACAATATCATATCCTCTTTTCTTTAACTCAATAATTAGTTTGTCCATAGAGTTATAGAATTTATCAGTTCTCAGAGGATGAGTTCCAATATGAATCAGTAAGATTGATCCATTCAATCCATTCATTAGTTCCTGTTCAAGCACTTTATCAATTATATTTTGCGAAGAGCGATAGTTTTTCATGTCCGGTGTAGTATAATCCGCATTTGTGAAAGTGCCAGGAGTAAAATTAACAAGTTTAATTCCCATTGCTTTTGTCCAATCGCAGATATCGTTATTATACCATTCATAAGCAGGCATAAAATATTGTGGACCCTCAATTTTCAGACCAATTTGTGTCATAGTTGTGTAATTATCCTTTACGTCCTTTTCAAATTGAGACCGCGAGAGTAGGGTAGAATCCCGTTTATTCCAATCGGCATATAAAAGATGTTTATCAGAATGAGGAGCCATATAATGACCTTCCTTTTGCAGCATTAACGCCTGGTTTGGGAAAGCTCGGTAAAAATCTCCAGTAAGAAAAAAAGATCCTTTTACCTTATTCTTTTTCAATACTTTACTGATTGTGTTTGTCCCATCGGCAAATTCATGACCAGTAAATACTAGCGATAATTGTTTCTTATTCTTATCACCATTAGTAATTGCACATTCTTTATTCTGTTTCCTTTGTGCATACGAACTCAGATATCCAAAATAATATGATAATGAGGCCGTTCCGTCCATTGTGGGTTCATTGGTTGAATAGTCGGCAAAATCATCATGATAAACCACTTCCTTTGATTGAAAAGGAGCATATTCATCATCTTCAGACAGATAAACCCCAATTAAGCTATTATAAATAGAAGCATAAATTGGGCCATCAATTAATCCTCCGGTAATTGGCATTTTACCTAAATGTGTAAACGCAGAATGAGGATCGGCGGGAGAATCACCATTTGAAGGATAATCAACAATCATGGATGTACCCCATGGATTGCATCCCAACAACCAGTCGCGCATCGCATTTTCAATTTCAAGAAAAGAAGAGTCCCCTGTAAGTTCATGATAGAGACGACATTGTGTTATAAATCCAACTGTAAGATTGTTCGAACACCAGATAAAAGGAATTCCATTCATGAAAGCATTGTCCTGCGCTCTGTCTTTTACGCGTTGTAAACCACTGCGCATATTACGGATAAATTCCTGACCAGCGCGCTGGTTTTTATTTTGATTTGCCAGTTTGTAATGTCCAATATTAATGAAAGGATACCATTGATAATGACGAGCAGAGTCCGCCCCCATCCACGGAGTTGCCGGTTCCAGTCGCCCATAATTAACCCCCTGTATCAAATATTCATATTTACCATAAACAGAGAACAATTCAAGCGCCGCTAATTCCATATCATCCGACCAGTTATCCTCCTCATAGAAATACGGTGCTCCACCCGGAGCCGTTTGGCTTACACCCGGATTTTTCACACCATTTTGATAAGCATCAGTTGCCTTTTCCAAGAGAAGTTTGGAGAATTCGGGATAGAATTTTTCCATCACTTTTGACCCTAAAGAAAAAGCAGAAGCGTATTTACCCATTGTAGAAGCCAATCCTGTGCTTCTGTTTTTGTATTTAAATAACCCTTGCGGTTTTGGGCTACAGAAATATACAGGGCGTTCTTTTCCAGCACCCCATCCATAATCAACCTTTTGATCAGGAGGAAGAATAAAGCCAGCATGATCCCGATCGTCGGCCAGTTGATTAAAATAAGTGTCTTTATCCGGATTCATTTTCACCAACCAATCCAAGCCCCATTTAGCTTCGTCTATGATATCAGGAATTCCGTTGGTTCCTTCGTCACCATTTGCCTGATATTTATCTCCAAAAACATCAGGAAATTGACCATAGGCAAAAAGCATTTGATAAACCGCATTTGCTGATGTTGCCACATATTGCAGATAATCAGAAGCATCGTGCCAACCTCCAGTAGTGTTATAATATTTTCCGTTCCGTTTTTCTTCCGGATCCCCCACAGAAATAGCATCTTTTACATGGCAAGAATCTTTTAAGAATGGGTTGTATCCGCATCGTTGTTGCCGCATATATTTCAGTGGAATATCAGTAGCATTGTCATAAACATTATTGCCAATTTTAAAAGCAGGAGATTGTGTATCGTTTACCTGAACATAATAAGTCCCCGGTTTGGTAACTGCCGAGAAATCAAGTCGGTATGTCGAAGCAAAGGCTCCATATATTCCTGATTTTTTGGTATCGCCGGTATAAATTGTTTTTTTTGTATCAGAATCAATTAAAGAGAACTGATCGATTGTTTTATTTTCTTTGCTGATCCACACGGCTACTTTTATATCATTTTCAAGATAACCTATTTGATTTACGCGTA
>Ga0172378_10002981_pt1 | contig 15889 bp, 15 predicted proteins | sample GrowelOW332metaG_FD_119755 | JGI IMG/M metagenome (GOLD analysis project Ga0172378, IMG submission 119755) | Groundwater microbial communities from an aquifer near a municipal landfill in Southern Ontario, Canada - Pumphouse #3_1 metaG | ecosystem: Environmental > Aquatic > Deep subsurface >... | reverse complement strand
GCACTGAGTTGCGAGGTTATCATTTTTTGATATTGCTCGGGCATGCTCACCAAACTAAAGGCGAATGAGTATTTATCGGAATTACACATCATTGATGTCGTAGAAATAGTATTTAGTAGTTGAATACTTTCCTGTTTATTTCTTGAATATTTTGAAATTTGCGTGTGAAATGGGGTAAATGGCAAAAACCAGTTGTTCATTTCATGAAAGAATGGATATAATTTCAGGTTGGAAAAAGTGGAATGGAATATATCGGCGCCTTCCATCTGCAAATCCGTAAATTCTTTGAGTTTATCGCCTAAACCGGATTCTTCAAGTATCTTTTGCCATTCAGGATTTTTGTCTTCCACTTCTGATTTCTCACCAAGCCATTCGTCTAAATCAATCTTTTTCCCAATAATAGGACTGAGTTTCATCATTTCGGGTATGATCTCATCTCTGAGTCTTTGGGTAATCTTTTCTGTTTCACGAGCTTGGATGAATTGAATCATCGCTGTCATAAATCGTCTGCTGAAAACGCTATCGTCCGCTAATAATTTCAATCTGTTTGTGCATTCTGGAAACAAATACCACCATGATTTATATTTCTGAAAAATGGCAATTAATCCTACAATTGCGCGAATGGCTATTTCTTGTTCGGGGTGTTTTGATACGTCAAAAAGGAAAGATGTCTTTTTGTCGTCTAATCGATGTATAATGTTCATCGTTAATGCTGAAATTAACATGGATTTATCGGAAACGGGTATTATTTCATTTTCAATGAATCGACGGTATGATTCTATCATTGCACTGTTGGCTCTCCCAGAAGCATACGTTGAATTAAAAAGGTCTTCAACTGTGTGTTCGTGAGCTAATGTGTTTTGAAATAGGCGATTACTTTTCTCTTCTCCTTCAGGAAACAGTTCAATAAATGAAAAGGTATCCATCTGTTTGATGATATTTTCCCGAAATTCGTCTAACAAAATTGGGTTACGAATAGCTTGTAAACGAGACTTTTCATAAAAATAGAAGGAGCTGTGCTGCATGAATACAATTTCTGCCGCATCTTGAGCAAGCAAATAAGTATCACGTATCAAGCGGTTGTAGATTTGCTCTTGTTGAGGATCGTTATTGCCTTCAACAAAATAATAAAGCATAAGCTTATAGTTAGTTTCTAACTCTTCAAGTCGTTGAGTTATCTGATAATTTTGCTGCTCTGAATTTAATTGGCTTATGCCTTCAAAAGCCGATTTGAGTTGTTTAAGCTCGACAGCTTTTTTGATTGACTTTAATGTTGTAGAGGCTTTATGCAAATCCATTGTTCTTTAATTTAATTCATCTTTTATGATGAGTGTTGTTGGAAGTGATTTATTCCATGAAATTGATGTATGCATCAACTTATCCCATCCTTCAATTCCTGTAATAATCAGGTCTTGTTGCTGAATAACTTCTTCTGTTATTTTCTTGTCTATGTCCCACATTTCAACTCTGCTATCGGTCTTTTTGTTCATGGAACTGAATAATTTCTGCAATTCAGGTATATTAGATATCAATCCAATGGCATCCCAAATCATTAGTGTTGTATTTTCATTTAGTGGAAAATGATGAGCAAATCGTAAAATGCTTATGTCTCTTATGTCTAAAATAAATACAAATACTTTCTTTATCGATTTAATGCCTTTGTCAATAAACAGAGCAGTTGCATAATCGTTTCGCAAAAGTAGTTCGCTAACATTTTTTATCCATGGGTTTGCAACATTTGATAATGGATATTTTTGAGTCTCATTTTTTGGGGATAAATACAGATTTTCATTAATAGTAAAATCCAGATCGTCTGAAGAAATTTCTATAATAATTAGTTCTGATTGATGTTCTTCAGATAATTTTAATATATCGGAAGCATAATCGTCTGAAATTTTCACAAATGAACGGGCAATTGTGTTTTCTTTCTCACAAATGGATGTTAAATCTTTGAAAAGCATGTTTTTATATTCATCAATGCTGTCAATGAATTCAGCTTCTTGCGGGCTTACCATTTGTAGTAATGTGAAAGTGATTTTTTCTGTTTTTGATGTGCGGAGCAATGCATTGGTAATCATTGTTAATGATTTACCGTTGCTTTGAGTGGTAAAAAAAGATAATACTTTTTTTCTATTCTTGACTTCAGAATCACTTTCATATTTTTTTATGAACCTATCAACATATTCCATACTAAATTATTTTATGAGTGATTACCAAACAGCCTGCTGTCAAGCATTGAATCTTTGTAACCAAGAAAATATAGTATTCCGTCTATTCCAACACTGGATAAAGATTGACGAGCATTTTGCTTAACCTTGGGCTTTGCATTAAAGGCAATTCCTAATCCTGCAAGACCTAACATCATTAAATCATTTGCTCCATCTCCAACAGCAACTGTTTGACGTATGTCTATTTTTTCAACTTGAGCGATTAATTTTAATAGTTCGGCTTTTCGTTTTCCATCTACAATGTCGCCTATATAATTTCCGGTGAGTTTGCCATCTTTTATTTCTAATTCGTTGGCATACATATAGTCGAAATTGTATTTATCTTTCAGATAATTACCAAAATAGGTGAATCCTCCGGACAAAATCGCTGTTTTAAAACCTACTTTCTTCAAAACAGCCATCAGTCTTTCAATTCCTTCTGTCATAGGTAAATTATCTGCAACATCTTTCAAAATGGATTCGTCTAATCCTTCGAGTAGCTTGATTCGCTTTTTTAAGCTTTCTTCAAAATCTATTTCACCGCGCATAGCTGCTTCTGTAATGGCTTTAACTTTACTACCAACACCTGCGCGTTCTGCAAGTTCATCAATTACTTCTGTTTGAATAAGTGTGGAATCCATGTCAAAACAAATCAAACGACGCATTCTCCTATACATGCTCTCTTCCTGAAAAGAGATATCGAAATTCAAATCAGCAGATAATTGTAGAAATGATTCGTGCAATATCTTTTCGTTATTTGGTGTTCCACGAACTGATAGTTCAACACACGACATACGTGTGTTTTCCGCATTTTCCAATGGAATTCGACCGGTAAGACGCACAATATTATCTATATTTAATCCCTGATTGGAAATAATTCGTGAAACGGATGCTATTTGCATTGCAGTCAATACTTTTCCTAAAACTGTAATGATGTATCTGTTTTTCCCTTGTTGACTCACCCAATTGGAATATTGATCATCTGAAATTGGTGTGAAACGGAGTCTAATATCAAGCTCGTTGGCTTTAAATAATAGATCTTTAAGTAGTTCACCCGAACTACCGCAGATGGTTCTGAACATGATTCCCAAAGATAAATTTCGATGAATATCTGCTTGGCCAATGTCTAAAATAAAAGCTTCATGTTTTGCTAAAATTTCAGTCAATGAGGCAGTTAAACCTGGTTTATCATCCCCATTTATAGTCATAAGAATTATTTCTGAGTTCTCCATATGTCTATTTGTCAAATGATTGGCATTGATACTTGAGAAAGGATATCTTCAATATCGTCCTTTTGTACTTTGTTAAAATCTTCTTCTCGGGGAGTAATGATTAAACCTGCCATATCTAATGCTCCCGGACTAATTAAAAGTTGTTTGTTTCCTTCGGCAAAGTATTGCCTTGGTCGGTGTGCCTTGCGAGGAAATATATGAAGCACATATTTGTCATTTTCCATAAAGGAAATTATATTGAGCATAGGTTCTTCTTCTTCAGGTTGATGATTTTGCAAAAAGAGATACACATCTTCAGCCAAATCTATTGCTTCTGTTTTTGTTGTGGTTTCAATAACCAGACATGAGCGTAATTCGTTCTCTCCCTGAACTAAAACAGGTGATTTTAATCCGGCTTGCAAATGAAAATGATCGGGAGCCGATGCCCCGCTCTTTGGTCCATTGTAAAAAACTATATAATCCGGAAGTTGTTCTGAAAATGAAAGCATGTCTCCAATTTTATTCCTAATTAGCTGTGGAACATGTGAATGAATTGGAATAGTCAGATGATTTCGCAATATGGGAAATGGATTTACCAAAATTGTGTATTTATCAAGAAAAGGCAAACCTCTTTGCACTGTTGGCCTATGTTGTTCACACAAAAAACATGGTCTTTGTTCAATATTTTTCTTATCTACTTTTGCCGATGTAGAAGTAATCCTACCTGGATTAAATTGAATATTAACCTGAACGTTATCTCCCCAATTAAATTGTTTTGTACGAATATTATCCAGTTGTTTAACTGCATTCCTGAAAGATTCCCATTCTTCTAGTTGCTCAAAAAACAGGTTTTGTATATCTGATTGAAAATCCATAGTCTCGATAATTTTATCAGACAAATTTACATGTTTAATTTCGATTATCCATATTTTCATGTGTTATTAGTTATGGAAATATGCTTGCATAAACTATTGCATTGTTTTTTATCTTTTTGCATCACAAAAAACAATAATTAAAAAATAATTTGATTAATTTATCGTACCTTTGTATAAGAAAAATAATTGAGAAATAAGTTATGAAAGTGTTAAATTTAGTTGTGTTAGGTTTATCATTCTTTTTTGTGCTTTCTTGCTCTCAAAACAGCCAAAAGCGTAATAATGAAAATTTGAATAATTCAAGTTCGCTGGCAATGATAGAAAAAGTTCAGAATAAACAAAAACAGGAAAACTTTTATTCTTTTCTTGATGTGTTTAATAAAGACGAATCTTTTCAATTGAAACGAATAGTTTTCCCAATAACAGTTCTTTCTTCAAATATCACTGAAGACGGGATGACAATGGAAAATGAAACAATTTCAAAGTATAATTGGGAGTTGCTTGATTTGACATATGACAGTACTTATGTTACTCGTGAATACGATAAGTATGAACAGAATATCTCATTTAGAAATGATTCGGCTATTGTCTCTTTAAGAGGAATAGACAATGGCATTTATGCTGATTATTACTTTAAACTAATTGAAAATAAATGGTTTTTAGTAACACTTGATGAATAAACTATTCATTGTAGCATTTCTTCTCCAAAATGGAGTGGTAGAAGGTCTGTTGCATTATCAAGTTTATAAATTTCTTCTCCTCTGCTAATCAATATTTTGATTGGTGATTTGAAACGGGTTTCTGTCTCTAGCAATACTTGTCTGCAACCACCACAAGGTGTTACATCTGTTGAATATTTTCCTTTGTAGAATGCTGCAATCGCGATTGCTTCTACTTTATATTCGGGAAAATTCGCGTTTGCACTAAAGATAGCAGTACGTTCTGCACACAATCCTGATGGGTATGCTGCATTCTCTTGATTAGTACCTATAACTATTTCTCCATTTTCAAGTAGCACGGCAGCACCTACTTTAAATTGAGAATATGGGGCATAGGCTTTTTTTGTAGCACTTTTTGCTGCTTCTATAAGTTTTTTTTCGATATCGGAGCACTCTTCTATGTGATAAACCGTTATCTTTGTCTTTAAATTAAATTCTTTCATAGCAATATGATGCATAATTTGAATTACAAATATACATTTATTTCAAAGTTCTTTGCTATTTTGTCACTTTTATTTATTCCGTTACTGACTTTTGGTCAAAATCGGTCTAAAATCTATGAGAATTACATCGACAGATATTGTGACATAGCAGTAGAGCATATGAAAATTTATAAAATACCAGCTTCAATCACATTGGCTCAGGCCTTATTGGAGTCAGGTGCCGGTAATGGTGATCTTGCAAAAAGATCCAATAATCATTTTGGCATAAAATGTCATAGAGGATGGGAGGGAAGAAGTGTTATTAAGGCAGACGATACTCCAAATGATTGCTTTAGAAGTTATGATCGTGTAGATGAATCATATTCCGACCACGCTAAATTTCTCGTTAACGGAAGCAGATATAGCAATCTTTTTAATTTACCTATAACTGATTATCGCTCATGGGCACGAGGATTACAGAATAGTGGTTATGCTACTGATAAAGCGTATGCCAACAAATTAATAAAGCTGATAGAAGATTATGAATTATATCGGTTTGATGATAAGAAATATCGAAGTCGCAACTCTGGAGTGGGGGAAAAAAGATCTGAGGGTTCAGCCGATCAACCTGTTAATTGGAAACATGAGCCTTATATCACTTATGGTTTGGTTTATGTTTTAGCTTTTGAAGGTGACACTTATAAATCCATTGCTGATGAATTTGGTTTTAAAGAAAAAGATCTTTTAAAGTTTAACGAAGTTCCTGAAGATTTTCCATTGAGTGTAGGTGATATAGTTTATTTTCAGAAAAAGAAGATTCGTGCAGATAAACCGTATTTTGAGCATGTTGTCCAGATAGGTGAATCTATGCATAGCATCTCACAAAGATATGGTATTCAAGTTCGAAACTTGTACCGCATGAATAATAAGAAATATGAATATGTACCTGAAGAAGGTGATATTCTCAAACTTAGATAATTAAAAATATGAAGTATAATACACAACAAAAGAAGTTGATTTTGCCGGAGTACGGTAGAAATATTCAGAATATGGTTGACTATTGTGTGACTGTTGAAGAAAAGGGAGAACGTGCAAAATGTGCAAATTCAATTATCACAATAATGGGCAATATGTTTCCTCACTTGCGTGATGTGAATGATTTCAAACATATTCTTTGGGACCACTTGGCAATTATGTCCGACTTTAAACTGGATATCGATTATCCCTACGAAGTGGTGAAAAAAGAGGACCTTTATTCGCGTCCCGGTCATTTGGAATATAGTCGCCCTACAATGCAATTCATGCATTATGGAAAAATTCTGGAGCAAATGATCCAAATAGCTGCTAATATGGAAGAGGGAGAAAAAAAGACTAATCTCATAAAAATGCTTTCCAGCCAGATGAAACGATCATATGTTTTGTGGAATAAAGAGGTTGATGATGAGAAAATATTCAAAGATTTGGAAGTGCTTTCCAAAGGTCTAATTAAATTGACAAGTGAGGAATATACAATTCCAGAAATAAAATCAACTGCTACTCGCACTAAATTGCAAAATATTAAGATGCGTCGCAAAAACTGATCAAAATGATATTTAAGGAAGATTTAATTCTGATTGGCAAACTCTTGAAACCTCACGGAATAAAGGGTGAAATTACGCTTCTTTTTGAAAAGGAGATCTACACAGAAATTGATACTCCTTATTATTTCTTTGAACTAGATGGAATTTTTGTCCCGTTTTTTGTAGAAGAAATTTGGTTAATCACTAATATCTCGGCACGTGTTAAGTTTGAAGATATTGATGCAGAAACAACAGCTGCAAAATATTCAAACACCTTAGTATTCATTGAGCATAAGAATGTACATTCATTTGATTTGCCGGATGATGATTGGAATTCGTTGATTGGTTATACAGTTGAGGATCAGAGTGGTATCGCTCTTGGCGTGATTGATGCAGTTGATTCATCAACACTGAATGTGCTTTTTATAGTGAAAAAAGATGATGTTGAACTTCTTATACCAGCAACAGAAGATTTTATTACTGAAATTGACGATGAAAAACGATTAATCCGGATGGAACTTCCTGATGGTTTGATAGATAATTGATAATCCTACTTATTGTGGCATTTCTACAACTAAATAATCTTAATGTCGGTTACTTTAACAACAATAGAATTAATGTAATCCAAAAGGATATTAATTTATCGGCTGATAAAGGCGAACTTATTGCATTAATTGGTACAAATGGTTGTGGAAAATCAACGTTGTTACGTTCGATTTCTTGTCTCCAACCAGTTATCTCGGGTGAGGTTTTATTGGAAGGTTATAATGTGCTGAAAATGAAATCTAAAAGACGGGCGTCTCAAATCTCTGTTGTGCTGACATCTATCGAGTCTGTTGCCTCATTTACAGTTAAGGAACTGATTGCAATTGGGCGTGATCCTTTTACCGGTTGGTTGGGAAAGTTGACTGCCAAAGATGAAGAAATCATACGTCAAGCAATAGAGGTGACTCATCTTCATGGATTTGAGAATAGAAGCATTCACCAACTTTCAGATGGAGAACGACAACGGGTTTTCATTGCAAGAGCAATGGCACAAGATACTCCTTTAATGCTGCTTGATGAACCTACATCACATCTTGATCTGCCAAATCGAATCAATACTTTATTACTATTACAGAAATTAGCTCATCAAACCTCCAAAACCATTCTGATTTCAACGCACGAACTGGAAACCGCAATGCAAGTTGCTGATAAGATTTGGTTGATGAAAAAGAATGCAGGTGTAAGTGTTGGAACACCTGAAGATCTTATTCTGACAGGGAAAATAAATACAGCTTTCGATAGTAATAATTCGGGAAGTGACTATATTTTTGATGAAATGTCGGGCGGTTTCTCCATTAAGCAACAAATGTATGAAACTATTGAAGTTGAGGTTAATGGTGGAAATGAACTGATTCGTAAATGGACTTTCCAGGCGCTGAGGAAAAATGGATACAATATTGTAAATAAAGCTGCTATTAAAATTCTTCTTGAAGAGGAAGCACGTTCTTGGCAGATAAAAAAGGATAATAAATTAAAAACTGTTCACTCAATTGAAGAATTGATTATATATTTAAAGAATCATAGACAATTGAAGTGATAAGCATTATTGCTATCAGAAACGATTTTTGCTATCTTTGTATACTTTAGAATATAATGCAAGAGAATAATAAAAGAAAAATAGCGATTCTGGGATCAACAGGGTCAATTGGAACGCAAGCTTTGGATGTAATTGCCAATCACTCAGATTGTTTTGAGGTTTATGCACTTACAGCCAATAACAATATTGAATTACTGATTGAGCAGGCACGTAAGTTCTTGCCTGATATGGTTGTCATATCAAACGAGGAGAAATATCCACTTTTGCGTGATGCTTTGGAGGATTTACCGATTAAAGTCTGGGCTGGAAGTGATGCCATTTGCGATGTTGTTAAAAGCAGTTCGATTGATATTGTTTTAACTGCAATGGTTGGATTCTCAGGATTAAAACCAACAATAAGTGCAATAAAAGCCGGAAAAACAATTGCTTTGGCGAACAAAGAAACATTGGTAGTTGCTGGTGAAATGATCACTTCGTTGGCACTAGAAAATAGAACACCTATTTTGCCTGTCGACTCAGAACATTCAGCCATTTTCCAATGTCTAAACGGGGAAAGTCACAATGAAATTGACAAAATACTGCTTACAGCTTCCGGAGGGCCATTCCGTAATTGTTCAAAAGATCAGTTGAGCAGAGTAACTAAGTCTCAGGCACTAAATCATCCAAATTGGGTTATGGGCGCAAAAGTAACCATTGATTCTTCAACCATGATGAATAAAGGATTTGAAATGATCGAGGCAAAATGGCTTTTCGGTGTAAGTCCATCACGAATTGAGGTGGTTGTTCATCCTCAATCAATTATACATTCAATGGTTCAGTTCAAGGATAAATCTATTATCGCTCAACTTGGTGTCCCCGACATGCGGATTCCGATACAATATGCATTTTCCTATCCAAACCGTCTTACTTCAAACGTAGAAGGAGTCGATTTCTTTGAGTTGCAAACCATGACATTTGAACGTCCAGACATGGAAAAGTTTGCCAATTTATCGTTTGCATACAAAGCAATTGAAGTGGGCGGGAACATGCCATGTATTCTCAACGCAGCAAATGAAATAGCTGTTGATGCATTTTTGCATGATAAAGTAGGATTTCTTCAAATGAGTGAAATTATAGACAAAACAATACAACGGGTTTCATTTGTGAAATCTCCAACATTGGACGATTTTTTCCAAACAGATGCCGAGGCTCGACAAATAGCTGTAGAAACAATAAACTTACAATCATAGGATAGTTACAAAATAGATGGAAACATTTTTTATAAAGGCTTTACAATTGTTATTGAGTTTGTCCATTCTTGTGATTGTGCACGAATTGGGACATTTTATATTAGCTCGTGTGTTTAAGATAAGAGTCGATAAGTTCTATCTTTTCTTTGATGTCGGCTTTGCGCTTTTTAGATATAAACCAAAAAACAGTCATACTGAATTCGGAATTGGGTGGCTGCCATTAGGCGGTTATTGTCAAATTGCCGGTATGGTTGATGATTCAGTCTATAACGAACATGATCCTAAGCCTGCTGAATCTTGGGAACTCCGTTCAAGACCCCCATGGCAGCGACTTCTAGTCATGATTGCAGGTGTGGTTTTCAATATGTTGCTGGCCTTTTTTATATACGCGATGGTCCTTTTTCAGTGGAATGATACCTATCTTCCGCTGAAGAATGTAAAAATGGGTATGGAATATAGTCAAGCGGCAAAGAATGCAGGATTTCAGGATGGTGATGTTTTGCTCAAGGCAGATGATAAAGACTTGGAGCGCTTTGGTGTCAGAACCTTGTTGGACGTTGCTGATGCAGAGTTTGTAACAGTTTTTCGTAATGGAAACGAAATAAAATTACCCATGTCCAACAATTTGATGCAGAATTTGTTAAGAGATAAAGAGGGTTTTGCAACTTATCGTTTCCCAACTGTTGTCCAAGAAACAACTGCTGGAAGTAATGCTGAAAAAGCCGGTTTGTTTACTGGAGATAGTATTATTTCAGTCAACGGAACAGTTGCTCCTGTTTTCACAGATTTTAAAAGAAAACTTGAAGAAAATAAAGGAAAAGAAATATCTTTGGAAATTGCCCGAAAAGGGGAGTTACTAATATTACCTGTTCAAGTAGATTCAGTTGGATTGCTAGGCTTTTATCCAAAAGCTATAGGCAGTTTTTATGAAATTATCACTGTTAAATATGGCTTTTGGGAATCGTTCCCTGCAGGTATAAAACGTGGAATACAGGAATTAAAGGACTATATTGCTCAGTTTAAGTATGTTTTCACAAAAGAAGGAGCAACTTCATTGGGTGGTTTTGCAGCAATGGGACAATTGTTTCCTCCAGTTTGGGATTGGTATTCATTTTGGATAATGACCGCTTTCCTGTCTGTCATTCTGGCGTTTATGAATATTATTCCTATTCCGGGATTAGATGGTGGGCATGTGCTTTTCTTGCTTTATGAAATGATAACCGGAAGGAAACCGAGTCCCAAATTTATGGAATATGCGCAGATTGTCGGACTATTATTCCTTCTTGCATTGGTAATATATGCAAATGGATTAGATATTTTGAGGGCAATTATAAAATAGAAAGAGTTAGGATATGAGTGTATCTGAATTGATTCAAAAAACAAAAAAAACAGCATTTTCGTTTGAACTGCTACCCCCATTAAAAGGTGGCAGCATTAATCAAGTGTTTGAAACGATTGATAAGTTAAAGGAGTTCAATCCTTTATACATCAATATTACATCGCATCACAGTGAAAACACTTATCAAGAAGATGCCCAAGGAATAATTCGTAAAGTAAATATTCGTAAACGACCGGGTTCAGTAGCCATTTCGGCGGTAATTCAAAATAAATACGGCATAGTAGCCGTTCCTCACATGATATGTAAAGGTTTTTCAAAAGAGGAGTCTGAATATGCATTGATCGACTTATCATTTTTAGGTATCACAGATTTATTACTGCTCAGAGGGGATAGCAATAAGCTTGATATTGAGCAAAGAAAAATGGAGAGCCACGATTTTGCCACAGGATTGCAAGATCAAGTAAATAAATTCAATAACGGAATATTACTGGATGGAACAAAATTCACTGTGCCCGATGTCCCTTTTTCGTATGGAATGGCATGTTACCCCGAAAAGCATGAGGAGTCACCAAATCTCGATTCCGAAGTGTTCTATACAAAAATGAAAGTCGATAATGGAGCAAGTTACCTTGTTACCCAGATGTTTTTCGACAACAAGAAGTACTTCGATTTTGTTGATAAATGCAGAAAAGCCGGGATCACTGTTCCAATAATTCCAGGTATCAAACCCATTCATAGAATCAATCAGTTATCGGTGTTACCTAAAATATTTCGTACAGAAATTCCCGAAGAATTAGTCTCTGAAATCCGCAAATGCAAAACGGATAACGAGGTAAAAGAAGTGGGACTTCAATGGTGTATAAACCAATGTAAAGAGCTGGTAGATAATAAAGTACCAAGCATCCATTTCTATACAGTAAACGCAGTCGACAGTATTTACAAGGTGGCAAAAGAGATTTATTAAATGTATTTCAAAGATATCATAGGCTTAAACGATGTAAAAAAACATCTTATTGAATCCGTACAAATGGGTTTTGTTCCGCATGCCCGTTTGATTTACGGACCCGAAGGGGTGGGCAAATTACCATTAGCAATTGCTTATGCCAGATATCTCAATTGCCAAAATCGGCAACCCAATGATGCATGTGGCAAATGTCCGTCGTGTCACAAGTTTGATAAATTATCTCATCCCGATTTGCACTTCGTTTTCCCCACAATCAAATCAAAAGCTTGCGATGAATATTTGTCTGATTGGAGATTATTTCTATCACAAAACACCTATTTTGATGTCAACGATTGGCTAAATTTTATTAATGCCGGAAATGCTCAGTGTGTAATTTATGGCAAAGAAAGCGACCAAATTTTACGAAAACTGAGTATGAAGGTATACGAGGCATTGTATAAAGTGATGATTATTTGGTTGCCCGAAAAAATGAACGATACAAGTGCCAATAAACTACTTAAGATTCTTGAAGAACCATTTGATAATACAGTTTTTCTGCTTGTATCTGAAGATATTGAAAAGGTGTTGTTGACAATTCAATCTCGCTGTCAACCTTTGCATATCAGAGCAATTGAAGAAGAGGAAATGATGGTGTCAATTCAAAATCTGTATGGAGTGGATTCGGATTCAGCAGCATCAGTAGCTCATGTTGCCAACGGTAGTTTTACCAAAGCAATAAACCTGATTCAATCCTCCGACGAGAACAATTCGTTGCTGGAATTATTCAAGGAAATGATGCGTGCATCAGTTTCCAGAGAAATAAAGAAAGTAAAAAAAATAGCCTTTGAAATTGCCGGGATTGGCAGAGAAAAACAGAAGAATTTCTTGCAATATTGTTTACGCATGTTCAGGGAATATTTTGTAAGCAATTTAAATGAACCAAAAATGGTATATTTAAATGCAGAAGAAGCGCAGTTTGGCGAACGGTTTGCTCCCTTTATCAATGAAAAAAATATAGAACAATTATTTGACGAATTCGCGCTTGCACAGCGACAAATAGAACAAAACGGAAATGCAAAGATCATTTTTTTAGACCTTTGTATGAAAGTTACAGTACTATTAATCAAATAATTTTGTAAATTGCGAAAGATAATTACTAAAAAAATCCATTGGCAATTTAAATGGCCCAATGGTTCAATATAATATATGAACGAAGAATTAGAACAAGACCTTTTAGGTGAAATTGCTCCCGAAAAAGTTTGTACAAAACGAAATACAAACGGTTGCTGTGGCTGTACAAACAGCAATCGTAAATTATCTACATATGATTGGTTATATGATTTTCCTGAATTGCAGAATTCTACAGATTTAGTGGAAGTGCAATTTAAAAATACAAGAAAAGGATATTTTCTGAACAGTAATCATATTGAGTTGAAACAGGGTGATACGATTGCTGTTGAAGCTACTCCGGGTCATGATATTGGCACGGTAACGCTCACGGGAAAACTTGTGACGATTCAGATGAAAAAAGATACGCACAGGATAGATAAAGACGGTATCAAACGAGTGTACCGACTGGCACGTCCTTCGGATATCGAGAAATATGAAAAGGCAAAAAGCTTTGAGGAACCAACAATGATTCGTGCACGACAAATTGCAGAAGAGCTTGATTTGCAAATGAAAATAGGTGATGTTGAGTATCAAGGTGATGGAAACAAAGCGATATTCTATTATATTGCCGATGATAGAGTCGATTTCAGACAATTGATTAAGGAATTGGCAAATGAGTTTCATGTAAAAATTGAGATGCGACAAATAGGTGCGCGTCAGGAGGCGGGTCGTATTGGCGGCATCGGTCCTTGTGGCAGAGAACTTTGCTGCAGCTCATGGATGACAAGTTTTGTTTCTGTATCAACATCAGCTGCAAGATATCAGGATCTCTCCATCAACCCTCAAAAACTGGCGGGACAGTGTGGAAAACTCAAATGTTGCATGAACTACGAAGTGGATGCTTATCTTGAAGCACAGAGAGAATTGCCGTCGCGTGAGGTGGTTCTGCAGACTAAAGATAGTGAATTTTATCATTTCAAAACGGATGTTTTTTCCGGTGAAATTACTTATTCATCCAACAAACATATTCCATCTAATCTCATAACAATCTCAAAAGAGCGAGTGTTTGAGATTATCGCGATGAACAAAAAAGGGAAAAAACCAATCACGCTGAGTCCTGAAATTGTGAAAGACGAGAGTCAACCTGTTGGGGGCGACATACTTATGGGTGAGAGTTTGACACGTTTTGATAAGCAAAACGAAAAAACCGGCAACCGTAGAAAATCACGTAATAAGAAGAAACCTCAGGTTAAAGAAGAAGAGAATGACAATCAAGAAATACAGGTAATAAAACCGATTTTAAATGTGAAGTCAAATGACTCTGAGTCAGAGCCAAAAAAGAATAAAAACAGGCGTAACAACCAGCAGAAACGTCGTAAAAGACCTTCAAATAATAATAATGACGCCAAAGACATTAAAGAATAATCTATATTATACTATTATAATAGGTCTTTGCCTGTTGCTCAATTCTTGCAAAAAAGGTGAGGTCTATTCTCAATACCGCTTGATTCCTGGTGCACATTGGCATAAAAAAGCTGTGTTAGGCTTTGTTCCTGATTCTTTAAAGGTTACTCCGACCAAACGATACGATATTTCTATTGAAATTGTAAACAATAATTTATATAGGTATCAGAATATTTGGTTGATTGTTAACCAGAATATCGAAACAGGATCAATGAAAGTTGATACAGTTGAGGTGAAAATCGCAGATATGTACGGAAAATGGATTGGATATGGAACTGGAGGTTTGCATCAAATTACTTATCTATATAAAAAAGGGATAACACTTGATCCCACTCAAACTTATCTCATTTATTTGAAACAATATATGACGGATGATCCGCTTAAAGGTATAGAAAAAGTTGGCATAAAAATTCAGGAATCGATATAGAACATATCGACCTTCAGTAAATGCAAAAGTAATATTAGAATAGTGAATAATGCGAAAATTTATGCATAAATGACTCATAATAGGTCTTTGAGACAGGGATGTCGAGTGTGCGTTCCTCGTCCAGTTCCAGCACTATACCACCTTTTATCTTCTTCAATATCTTCACCTTATCCATATTTACTATGTAGGAACGATGGCAACGGACTAAAGGAGTCTCTTTAGTGAGATGTTCCTCCATCCATTTCAAGGAGTTACGTAACAGAAATTGTGATACGCCCGATTTATTCAAGTAATAGATAGTCGCGTAATTATCCGCAGACTCAATGTAAAGCAGATTTTCCAGCATGACAGAAATTTTCAGGTCCCCCTTCTCATCAGTGAATGCTATCAGCGTTTTAGCACGTATATCTGGAGCTTTTTCCTGTTCTATTTGTTCTAGAAGCGTTGATTTCTCTTTCCATGAAAAATAGAGCCATGTTATTGCATAAGGTAAAAGCAATACTAAAGCCGTGTTTATAAGACTCTGCTGGAAAATCTCAGAGATACCCCTCTCGACACCATCTTTAGGAAAGAATTTCGCAAAAATTGTATAGAATATAGCCATCGCCACTATCTCACATAATATCCACAATACATACTGCCAATATAAGATATCTCTTTTTTTTGAGTAAGCAGTAAGTATTACCCTGCTGATTACTACTACCAACATACCCGTAAGGATGATCAAACTTGAAAAAACAAAATACCTGATATCAGATACATCAAGGTACCAATTACGGGAACCGAACGGTTGAAAAAGATT
>Ga0172378_10002980_pt1 | contig 15891 bp, 13 predicted proteins | sample GrowelOW332metaG_FD_119755 | JGI IMG/M metagenome (GOLD analysis project Ga0172378, IMG submission 119755) | Groundwater microbial communities from an aquifer near a municipal landfill in Southern Ontario, Canada - Pumphouse #3_1 metaG | ecosystem: Environmental > Aquatic > Deep subsurface >... | reverse complement strand
TATCCCGTATTTAATTGCATACTTGTTATACAATAGCTATTCGCAATATAAATTAATTGAAGCGATTGAGCAGGTTGTTAACATTAAAATGTCGTGTGATCGCTTCTTAATTAACAAAATCGAAAAAACAAACCTCGTTTGCCATTCAGACCAACTTAAAGGAATTTCATTTATGCGATTCATGTACATTGATACTCACTATACAATGTACATGCAGCCAATGAATTCAGACTCTCTTTACAAATTTATTGCCGCTTTATTTATTGCCAGAAAAGAGAAATTTGAAGATATTGAAATCAAGAAAAGAGTGATTTATGTACAAAATCACGTTGATTCAATTTTCACAGAGGCGGTTTTAATTAACTACCTTATGATAAAGAAATGGCTATCTATCGTGTATCCATATATGTTCCCGGACAGCGAAACAAACGACTCCGGAGTAACATCTACAAAACAGCAACAAAACTGGATAAATATTTTCGATGCTCTTGTGGGTGAGAATATTCCCGACACTCCATTTTATAAAAATATGCCATGTATGGACGCTTTCCGAATTATTAATAATCGCATTAAAGACTATAAATATGCAAATTAATAGCTTCGCTCAATTTGTTAGTTACTTGGAAAGCCTTGCAGTACAACATTGTGATATAAGGCATAACCGCGAAAATGTTTCGCACTTTACCCGGTTAGACACAGATGAACTAGATACCGAAATACAAAATAAAGTAGGTTTCCCTGTCATTTGCCTGGACCGGTATTCTGCAACATTTAGCGGAGAATCCGGAAATGTGACAAAGAAAAAGGGAATAACTCTCATGATACTTGATCATGTACCTGATCAAAACGATTTTGACCATATTCACGAAGTTTGGGATAAGACGGAATCAATAGGCGATGATTTTATTGCCAAGATTTTTGATGATATGTCAAAGCTTGTCATTCCTGGCATTTTTGATTTAGATTTAAATTCGGTAGTAATGGAACCAGCCTCAAACAAATCTATCGGATTGTATGGTACAATAATAACATTTACCCTTGATACAAAATTTTGCCTGGTACCTCCAGCCGGGACATTCAGTTAATGTCCTTTTCAATTCGTTACACTAATCATACTTTAGCCTAAAAAAAAGATGCCCAACTTACAACCATTATTTCAACGAGCCGCGATAATTAGAGATGCTGTTCTTAAATGGGAAAACACAGCCAATCGTGTAGGTTCTCTTTTCTATGACATACTTAGTCAAATTCAAACAATTGATTCAAGTCTATCAGATAAATATTTACGTAAAGATACCGAAGACATAGCAGAGAAAAAGATCACTTTTAAAAAAGGGATCCAAATCGGTGAATCGTATGTTCCAGGAATCACCGGCGAAGGCGGCCTGATAGATGAATTTGCGAGAGGGTATCTAAGATCACTTACTCTACAGGAGTTTCTCGAAGCTCCTGAGTTTCGCTACAATAGAATAAAAATAACAGTTGGAGATGCCTGGCGCGCACCGGGAGGTGGTATCATCGAATCGGTTGATACAGAAAATAAAATTATTACTCTTAAGCTGGAGGAAGGAGAAATTGGAGAGATTTCTGTTGGCGATAAGTGCATGGGTATTTACCACTCCTATACCTCTGAAGAAAACGAACAGAACAATCTGGACGACAGTCGGGGTAACCGAAAATTTGCCGGCTTCGCTACTTCCTACTTTGAAGTAGTTGAGATTCTAGAGACGGCTAACAACTCACAGTTTAGATACGAGCTTCGACCGGTCAGCGAGCGCTGGAGCAACCAAATACATCCGTACCCAATAATGCATTTTGTGGCCTACTCGAATCCGGACGATGTTACCCGTCAGACGGCCCGCTACTCTACACGGACATACGAACGTTTTTTGTACAACATGACTGACTGGGAGATAGGCGCTGATAATATTGCCGGACAGTTTGGCGATCTTACCAATCTGAATATACATGGTTATGAGATGTCAGGGTACAGCGCTTTTCTTGACAACGTCTACATTAAAGGAACTATCCAACAGTTTGATTTAATCAAACCAATGGATATTATGTACTCCTCTGTGCTGGAGCCTGGCAATCCAACCGATAATCCGGACAACTGGACCGAGGTTGCCACGTCTGAAACAATTTGGATGGCAATCCGCGTTATTAAGAATGGCCAGCCTGCACCATGGGACATTGTATATACAAGGGGGAAAGATGGGACACCGGGTACCATTGGACAATCTACTTTTAAATCAACTGTTTTTATAAGGTCAAACACAATACCTGGCACTCCCAGCGGAGGTTCTTATTCTTCGCCAACACCTACAACAGCAGGATGGAGCGATGGCGTGCCGTCCGGATCCGCAAAATTGTGGATGGCTACAAGAATTTTTACATCAGATGGATTGGCTCCCCAGCAAACAGCGTGGATGGCCCCCGAGGTGATGACAGATAACACCTCGCTGGAGGTTATGTTTTCTTCCGTGGTTACTCCGGGGAACCCCACAAGCAACCCAAGCAACTGGACAACTACAGGAAACACAACAACCATTTGGATGGCTACTCGCACGATCACCAATGGAGTGGCCAGCGCCTGGACAATTGCTAAAGTAAAGGGGGAGTCCGGAGCGGATGCCCTTACCATTGTACTTAGTACAGACAATATTATCGTGTCTTGCGACTCGGCTGGAAATCCCAAAACTGGGGAACTAGGAGCAACAGGCAAGACGTTATTTACCGTGGATGTTTATCGTGGTAATACCAAGTTGACATTCGGTACCGATTGGCAGTTTTTCAATAACGCGTATACAAACATTGTTGTCGGGCAGGTATACCCTACATCTACTTTATTCCTTTCTGGAATTAATTCTGATTCAGGATATGTAGATTTAACGGTACGAATTGGCTCGGTGTATTTAACCAGACGACTTAACGCGAAGAAAGCATACGACGGATCTGCAGGCGCTCCAGGTAGTCCTGGCTCTCCCGGGGTGGGTGGAGTGTCTATGATGCTTGTACCTGAAACATGGCCGGTAATGTGCGACTCTTCCGGGGTTCCGCTTTCCGGAGAACTTACATCCTCCGGGAAAGCTATTACTGAGATAAAGGTATACTTAGGAGGAACGCTTAAAACATACGGAACCGACTGGCAATTCCTTACAAGTTACGGAACAAACGTAACATGGGGGCAGATATCCGGCCAGCCGAAGATATACATTAACTCCATGTCTCAGGAAGCCAAATCCGGTTATGTGGACATTAACATCCAGCTGCTTGGAGTCGCCCTTACGAAAAGATTTTCGGTGTCTAAGGTTATAACCGGGGCGCAGGGCCTGCAAGGGTGTATCGTACGCATTACGCAATGGGCGTCTGGCGTAAATTATCGCAACGACGAAGCGCTTACTTCTGGCGAACGGTATATCGATTTAGTAGTGCATCGGATATCAAACGTAAATAGAAGATTCAAGGCTAAGGCTACCCACAATGGCGTAACATCGTCTTCATCCAACCAGCCGACGAACACAACATATTGGGAGGAGTTAAATCAAATGGCTCCTATTTATACCCCGCTTATCTTAGCAGATTATGCCGTGATCGAGTTTTTTCAAGGCCACGAGATTAAGATAATGAAAGCGGACGGGACTGTTACTGCAGGGTTTAGCGGAGCAGGAACTGGAGCTTCAGGAATAAGGTTCTGGGCAGGTGGCGCTACGCCAGGAACTGCTCCTTATAGAGTGGACGAATTAGGAGGACTTGTTTCGGATAGCGCAAGAATAAAGGGGATTATCTCTTCACCATTTGTGGAAATTCTGGCAATGGGAGGAGCTGCTCCTTATTATAAGTGGTATTTTAAGTTCAATTCTCCATTTTCAGAAGGAAAATGTAATAATTATATTGCAAATGTAACTTTAAGCAACGCTTATTTAGAGCTGCTGCCTGATATCATGTATGCTGGGGCAACAGTTAGAGTTTTTGTGAGTAAAACATCTACATATTCATTGTCTATAGCTGCTGGAGAATTAATTAATAAAACTGTTTCAGTCGCCATTGCTCCAGGATCAATGGTCGAATTAGTTGGTATTTCAACAAATACGACTTTTATTGGATGGTATTTAAAAGATTAAAAAATAGAATATGACTACACTACAAAGAGTTAGACGCGGAATGCATATCCGCCTGAATTGGCCGATACTTCGGGCAGGTGTTCCCGAAGATTTTACCAACGCTGAATCGTTAACCCTGCACATTTCGCGGGTTAACAACATCGTAAAGACATTTATCCCAGATACGCATATAAGCATATCCGGAAATGTCGTCTCTTTTATCGTTACCTCAGATTTGCTTAAAAGTCTAACCTCTGGCGAGTACAAGGCAACAATCGCCTATAGGAAAGTGTCGGCCACATCACCCACGCTTTGGGAGCCTTATATTAAGGACGAACCCTGTTTTGCCCTGGTTGATTCTTCGACCGAAGTAGGCGGATCTACTACCGGGATGGAAGTAGTAACGATCGAATTGGATGGAGAAATCGGAATACCTAAGGAAGGACAACCTGGCGCCAGCGCCTACCGGATAGCCCTCGCCCACGGATTTGAAGGAGACGAAGCCGAATGGCTTCTATCCCTAAAACAACCCGCCATCGATGCCGCCGGTTTGGCCATACAAGCCGCAGGAGCTGCCGATGCCGCTGCTGGTAAAGCCAATACTGCGACCTCGGAACTGGACGCAATTAAGCAGTTCCTTTCTCAAGCCGAATCCGGACGAAATACAGCTGAAGAGAACCGCGAAACAAAAGAAGGACAGCGTCAGCAAACCGAACAAGCCCGTTTAACCTCCGAGCAGAATCGAAAAACAGCCGAAGAAAACCGGGAAACAAAAGAGGGGCAGCGTCAGCAAACCGAACAAGCCCGTTTAACCTCCGAGCAGAATCGAAAAACAGCCGAAGAAAACCGGGAAACAAAAGAGGGGCAGCGTCAGGAAACCGAACAAGCCCGTATAACCTCCGAGCAGAATCGAAAAACAGCCGAAGAAAATCGGGAAACAAAAGAGGGACAGCGCCAAGAAGTCGAGCAACAAAGAGCACAAGCCGAGATAACGCGCGGAACTACCTTCGATCAAAAGATTCAAGCCGCCACTGATGCCACCACCGCCGCCAACGCATCGGCAGGAGCCCAGAACACCTACAATGTAACAGTAGCTGTTCCACTCGCAACCGGAGTATATTATACCAAAACAACAGCCCGCGCTGCCGTTCCGGTGATAAGCAGAAAGTTGGGGTTAGTCCTTACTTATGCCACGGCCGATAAGATATGGTACACCGAAAAATACATAGGAACCACAGTAGCCGGCTGGGCAACAGAAGAAAACTGGGAGTACGTCCCAACTGCCGCCAACATGGCAACAAAGACAGACAAGACCGAGCTGGAGCAACTCCGTTCAGACATCGCCTACATGTACCCCAGTGTCCCGACATCAAAGAGAGTCCTAGCCGATGCCGGAACAATCAAAAGTCGGAGCACTCTAAACGATTTGACTAACAAGTTTCTGGATCTACTTACCAGCACGAAGTTACTTTTCTGTCCTCATTTTGCTGTCAAATTACGTGAATCCGGAATCTACAAATATGTCACTAAACTTTATGATGTAGGGCCTTGGATGTTGGATTCTACACAGACGACAGCTTTAAGTCAACCTTATTTATCTGGTAATATATCGCCAAATGAAAAATATTCAATAAAGAGTCCAAATGGAGGGAACGCATATATGACACACTCTCCTATTAGTTTTTTAGCAACTGATAAATGGAGTATAAGTACAATCATCAACTCTAATGGAAGCAATACCTTTCAATTTTATTGTGGAGGTGAAAATTTCGCCTTATACAAAGGAAGAATTGGATTAAATCAAAATCCGTTTAGCTTAAGATTTGACAATGATTATGGAGATGTATGCTCCTACGTTAAAAATAATTACAGATTACTTGGAAAACAAATTTTAATAACATTTATAGCTACAGGCAATGGAGAGCTGAAAGTATATGTAAATGGTAAATTTTATGAATCTAAAACTATAAACACCCAGTTTAGAATTGCTGGTTTTATTAAAGGGCATTCACCAGATGCATATCCGTTCTGTGGTAAAATTTCTTACCATTGCATTAGGGATATCGAATTAACTTCTACTCAAGTATTAGATGAGTACACCTATTTAAGAAGTATATTCCCAGAAATTGAAAACGTTCAGACGGGAACTCAGTATTGGGCGACATCTAATTGCGAAATGACTTGTACTCCGCAAGGAAATGTTATTCAAGAGACGCAATCTGCTACTACAGATTTAAATCCAAATTTATCCACAAACCCAAATTTTGATATTGGTATTTCCGGATACTCTCCTACGAGTGTAAATGTCGAATTAGGCTATAACAGTACTGACAAATGTTTAAAATTAATTAGTTTATTGGGAGTAGGTTTTGCATATTTTTCTGAAGGTTCTAAGGGTTATCCAGTTTTGCGTCGAATTAGATTAAAAGTTAGAAGCATTAATATGTCAACAGTTCCAACTATTTATATTGATGGATTAGGTAGCTATATAGTAAAAAACGTATACCCTGTCGTTACGCCTGAATGGCAGTCATACGAATATATTACATATTCTATTAATGTATTTTTACCTGGAGTATCAATTGTAGGGCAACAAATAGAATTTGACGACGTGTCAGTACAAGAAGTTGGATGGTCAGACAGTACAAATATATATAACTCAATATATGCAGCCACAACAGGTACAACAGAACAAAAAGAATACGCAGCCGTAAAGGCGGCTGCAATGTGGTGTCATTATAATAATGACCCTGCCTTAGGGGCTATTTATGGTAAGCTATATAATTGGTACGCGGTCAAATTATTACAGATGGATATAGACTACTATAATACTGCTAATCCAACTTCACAATGGGGCTGGAGAGTTCCGACTAAGGAGCACTTTGACAATCTTATTGCTTTTCTTGGGGGTAATTCAGTTGCCGGAGGAAAAATGAAGAAGGAAGGCCTTAATTACTGGGATTCGCCAAATACTATGGCAGACAATTCTTCAGGTTACAGTGCAATAGGCAGCGGGTACAGAGATCAGTCTGGCGGTTTCGGAGTCAATAGAAGATATTCTTCTTTACTTTCTATTGATGGGTGGGTTAATACAGTTACTCATTTAAATTCTGAATCATCGTATACGGCACTTGGATTTATTGCTTCGCGTGGGTATTCGTTACGACTAATTAAAGCATAAAATATGAAAGAATTTATTGAAATTGTAGAAGTAAAATCGACTAAGTACGTATTGCTGTCGATGTCTGAGTATGCCGTTTTGAATCACAAAATAAGCGAAGCAATGGGTTTCGATATCGGAGAACCTACAGAACGTTACGCACCTGTCATACCAATATTGGCAAAGGTTAATATTCAATACATTGAAGAGGGTGAAAACGTAATTGAAACATTTGATACGATCCCTATTATGCCGATCACGGCTACGGTGCAAGAGCGCTTCCCGGATCTGCTCGATGGGCTTGATCTTATAGACAGCTACACCCCCTCCCCGGTAGAGGCTGAGTAATTAAAAAAGGTCTGAGGCATCTGCTCCAGACCTTTTTTGTTTTTAATTTATTTGATTACCTTTTCGTATTGATATTATCATTAATATTGCAATTAATCAATATAAATAATATGAAAAAAGAACAAGAAATTGCAAATAAAGAAGTTGAAATTGCAGACAGATTCACTGAAAAGAATGGGGAACTAAAAGTAAAACACAGTAAATTGGGTGTTTGTGTCTTGACAATAATATCGGTTGGAAAGAACAGCTCGGTTGTTAGAGATTATAAGGGGGATCGGTACACTGTTTCTACGTCCGATCTTACATTGGTAGATTGAAAAAAAGGTCTGGGGAATAACCTCAGACCTTTTTTATTCTAATAAATAATTTACTTTTTTATAATTCCTAATGTTATTAAATTAAAAAGCATAACATGACCACAATCTTTACAGTCGGCGGCAGCCAATGGCATAAAATTCATCTCTCCAAGAACATTTATTTCGTTTTCTGACCTATTGAACGAAACAAGTTGATACTCTACATCGCTTACTCCCTTTAATTTACTTGACTTACAATTTGGACACTCATATGCTCTCAATTTTTGTTGCATAAGTTTAATTTGGTCCTCTGTTAATTTCATAATAGATATTTTTATAAATTACCAACATTAGTAATTCGGCCTAAAGATAGTTATCATTTCAACACTTAACCGAAAATAGATTACTATAAACTGTAATTGGGCAAAAGTTTAACATCCTGTCAATTAAATTCTATTTGGCCGATCTCTTGGATTATATTACATTTACTGCATAATATTAAACGATACTATTATGGCAGCCATTATCGCTATTATTTGCTATGACCTGGAATCCAAGGATCTTCTCCTTTCTCCTTCTGTAGCTCACAATAAGTTTAAAGAAATCAAAGGACAATACATCAGATTTATAGATTTTCCAAACCGAATCGCGGCTAGGGATTATGCAGCTGAAAATTTGATAGTAGAAAGACACATGTCAAAAGAACGAGTTAAGCTATTACGGACAGGAAGGCTTCATGAGTTTAATGTTATGGGGTTGAATATTTCTATCAGGTCTGATAAAGAAATGAAATCATTCGTGGATTATTACAATAAACTCCCGTAAGATTCAAGATATAATATTTATAATAATTTGCGCATAACCAAATTAAAACATATTTTTGCGATATAAAAAAAGAGCAGGCTGGTCAGAGCCCACTCTTTTTCGAAGTAAAAAGATTAATTACTTTTTACATTTCTCAGCAAAATCAAATGCACGTTTACATATGTATGTAAAACATCCAGCTATTGCAGTAATAGCTACAATTACTAAACTAAAAATCAAGTTCATTCGTTAACCTATTTAAATTATTATTAAAAATTAATTATCTCAAATTTAATAACTGTTTTTGGCTTGGGGCAACTTTATACCAAGCAATAAAATGTTTTATAACAGTTTTTAGTTGTTTAATTATTTAGATCCCCTGTATTTACGAAGATCTTGAAAGCCTGTTAATTTAATCAATAACAGGCTTTTTTAAATACTTGTCAAAATAAACTCCAGACAAATTGCTATATTATCCCAACCGCCTGCATACTCCAATAAATTTACTGTAAAGATCTCCACTCTAATTTTAATTCTATTCATATCATCTTGTATTTGCTTAATACTAGATCCTTTTTTGAATAAATGTTTGAGAATATTAAATGCGACAGGACGTAAGACACAAGCCAGTTGATTTATTTCAACTGGCTTCTTTTTTGTCCTTTTCCGAGATAGTTATTCCAGATACATTCGCATTCAATTAGTAGTAAAAAGGTGAATCACTAACCCTTTCTTTTAACTCTTAAAAAATTAAACTTATGATCGATGCATTTAAGGCTTTAACGGTATTCGTTTTTTCGGCAGTAGCCTCATTCCTATCGCCGCTCTGGGGATTTATCTTCGGTGCTACAGCTGTTTTCTTGCTTAACTTTTGGTTTGGGTATATTACGGACCTAAAAATTAACAAGGTTAACTTTTCACTAAAAAAGGCAAAGGAGTGCTTTGTTGATGCAAGAGATTTTTTTGTTCTGATTTCGGCTGTGTTATTTGTTGGCAATTGCATTAAACTTCCGGAGGAGTCGTTAACGGCCATAAGTATTATGCTGTACGTTCTACTCTATTTTTATTCTGTTAATATCCTGAAGAATTTAAAGCAGCTTCGCCCAAAAAGTAAATGGATTGCTTTTCTATATTGGCTTGTAGCTTTCGAGTTTTTTAAAAAAGTACCCTTTCTTGAGTCCTATTTCGCACAAAATCCGGAAGCAGATCCGCGCAATACAAATGCCGAAACAACGAAGAAAAATGGCTGACATCAAAAAATTAGCACCCATCATCTTCAAATGGGAAGGCGGTTGGTCCGACCATCGGAAAGATCGCGGAGGCAAAACAAACATGGGGGTTACGCTCGAAACATGGAAGTCTTGCGGCTACGATAAGGACGGAGATGGAGATGTGGACGCCGAAGATCTAAAGCTCATAACTCAAGACGACGCTGTTGAATTGCTCCGCAAACACTATTGGACCAGATGGCAGGCCGATAACATCCGCTATCAATCCGTGGCCAATATTCTAGTAGACTGGGTTTGGGCTTCAGGCAAATGGGGCATCATTATTCCACAGCGGATTCTTGGAGTGCTCCCGGACGGTAAAGTTGGCCAGGTTACACTCTCTTCACTTAATTCCGTTAACCCGGAAGGATTCTTTAATAAGCTTAAAAGTGAGCGGATCAACTTTTGCAATGACCTAGTAAAATCGGATCCATCACAAAACGTATTCCTGCAAGGCTGGATTAATAGAATTAAAGACTTTAAATACATAGGATAATGAAACTTCTAAAACTGCTTTTATTTCTATACTCCATGTTCATCATGCTTCTGTTTTCGGGATGTAAAACAACCGAAAAACAGTCAGATACGACTATGAGTCTGTTGCAGGAATACATTTCAGATTACCGAAAGCATGAAGCTATTAAAGTCTATTCGATAGACTCTTTGCTTAAAAATATAAGGTTTCAGGCGACAATCACCGAACGGGTATACCATCCTCCCGATTCTGCAGGAAATCAATACTTAGATAAAGAAACAACTTCGGTCATAAACGGGGAAAGTCAAACGCAGAGTACCCGAAAAGAAAGTTCTGAGAACCTTTCTGATACCGAACAAAAAACTAAATCCGACTCAAAATCGGACCTTAACATTAAAACTAAAGAAAAAACAGACTCGCAGCCTCTAAAAATAAAAACGTCCTGGATCTTTTGGTTTATCATCGCAAATGCGATCATATACGGGCTTTATTTTTATACCAAGCGAAAGAAAAAAGAAACTTGTTGATATGAATCTTCTTTTGATGTTATTAATTTTCCCTGCACCACCCCCTTCGTGAGAATCGGGTGGTTTTTTTGTCCTTTCGGCACGCAATTAACCAACCTATTTTTGAGAAAAAATAAGGAATGCAAACTAATCCGAATACTCCAATTCAGAAACCGATCACTGTCGCTGAATTTAACAGGCAAGTGCAGGACTGGACCTATCAGGTTCGTTCGCGTGCCCTTACAAGGCTAGCGGAGGCAACAACCGGAGAATATTCCGGAAAAGCTAAACGGTCATTTACTCCATCGCTAAAATACGACTACGGCGAAGCGTATTCTACCGGATTCAAATTTGCGTATTACCTGGTATTTATTCACTACGGTGTTGGCCGTGGATATATCCATAAAAATGGCACTGTGATACGTGGCCGCCTTAACAATAACAAGTACAGAACGTACCGAAAAGGTAAACCGGCAAAAACATGGAAGTCATATAACGGAGATAGCCGGCCCATTGCCCGATACGGATTCGATTGGTTAGATATCGAAGTTCGAAATTCTGTAGATAAGCTGGCCGATATCGCCGCCAACTATCACGGCGACAAAGCAGCAAAAGAAGTGATGAAAGATTCGTACAAACTCTTAATAGACAAAACAAATGGCTAACGATAAGATTGTTACCCGTAGAGGTATATACCTATACATTAACGGGCAGGAAGTTTCCAACGATGTAAAATCGATACGCGCAGAAATGAGCAAGCTTGTTAACCAACAGGCAAAAATGACAATTGGGTCTGAAGACTATATTCGGGCCGGCCGAAAGATTCAAGCCCTTAACGGGATCTTGTCAGAGCACCGAAATCAATGGGCGAAAACAAACTCGGAAATCGACAAATCAAAAAACAGCATGTTTTCATTGTCTAAGGCGGCAGACGGATTCAATAAATATTTCGGCATGGCCACTGCAGCAATTGCCTCCCTTACCGGGATAAGCTTCGCTATGAGAAAATCGGTTGACGATTACGCCGACATGGAGGAAGCGATGGCCAATGTTCGTAAGTATACCAATATGACTATCGAGGAAGTAAAAGAGTTAAACGAGGAATTCAAAAAAATGGATACTCGCACTCCCCGTATTCAGCTTAACGAATTGGCCGCCGAAGCAGGAAAGTTAGGTATAACCGGAAAACAAAACTTAATCGATTTCGTTGAAGCTGCCAATACCATCAAGGTAGCTCTCGGCGAAGATCTTGGAGAGGAAGCCATCCTTAATATAGGCAAACTTTCCAAAATGTTTGGCGAAGTTGAAAAGTCCGGCATTAAAAACGCCATGCTTGCTGTAGGTTCTGCCGTCAATCAAGTAGGACAAAGCTCCATGGCCTCCGAAAAGTACCTGGTAGAATTTACCGCACGTATGGCAGGTACCGCCAATCAAGCCGGATTATCCATCTCCGAAATACTTGGATATGCTTCCGTTCTCGATCAAAATATGATACAGCAGGAAATGGCGGCAACGGCAATGCAAACTATCATGTTAGGCATGTACCAAAAACCTGCCAAGTTTGCTAAACTTGCCGGGATAGAACTATCCTCATTTACAAAACTAGTAAAGGAAGATGCCAACGGCGCTTTTCTGCAATTGCTCGAAACCATGTCTAAAAAAGGCGGTTTGCAACAACTTGCTCCGGTATTTAAAGAACTGGGTGTAGATGGAACAAGAGCTATCTCCGTATTAAACTCCCTTGTTTCCAATGTTGACAAATTACGAAATGAGCAAGAAAATGCAACGAAGTCATACAAAGAAGCCACTTCTGTTACTAACGAATACAATGTTCAGAACAACACTGTCAAGGCGACTATAGACAAGGCCATAAACAGCTTTAAAGAATATAGTATAATGTTAGGCGAAAAGCTTGCTCCTTATATGGGAGCTGTCATTTCAAAAGGGGGAATGATGGTTAAAACGCTAACAAGCCTTACTGAGATTGTTATAAAACATGGAGCAACAATATTTAAAGTTACCCTAATTTTAGCGGCCTATGTTGCAGGCAAGAAATTAGCAGTTTTATGGGCCGAAAGAGAAAACGCAGTAACCGCCATAAGTATAGCTGTACAAACAACCTACAAACTGGTTGTTGCATCGTTAGCAATCGTATACAACTTATTAAGGGGTAATATATTCGCTGCTCAGGTAGCAATGGTTGCATTTAACACTGCACTAAAAGCTAGTGGAATTGGATTGCTCATTTCTGCTTTGGCTACTGCCGGAGTGCTACTCTATAACTTTATTTCCAAACAAAGGGAATCAAGCAAATACACCAGACAAATGAATCAGGCTATTCTCGAAGAAACATCCAGCGTTAACAAACTATTCGACGCCCTTAAGATCGCAGCGACAGGAACTGATCAGCGTAGAAGACTTATTCAGGCAATTAATGAGAAATACGGCGAATACCTACCTAAATTGCTTGAAGAAACTGCCTCTCTCAATGATATTCGCGAGGCTCAAGATAGAGTAAATGCTTCAATCCGGAAAAACATTGCATTAAAAACACAAAGCGAAGCTGTAGACAATATCGAAAAAGAATCACTTGAAGATAAAGCTTCTCAATTGGATGATGTGCGCGAAAAACTATTAAAGAAACTACCTGCCAGCGAAGTGGAATTGGCTCTCCAGCGAATAGTTGAACAAGCAGATAGAGCAGCAAGTAAAGGATATTCGGCCAGACAGGCATTATCCGGAGTATTCAGTAATTTGAAAAATGATTTCTTCGGAAATGATGCTGGAAAAATGGATAAACAAACAGCCAATGCCCTTGAGGATTATATAGATGTTGTTTTTGATACAGCCGAGAAAATTTCAAAAGAAAAGGCTAAATACAGTCCGTTCTTGACCCTTGCAACCCCTACCGAACTACCGGAAGTTGTAGTTACTGCTAAGAAAAAAACAAACAGTGATTCCTCTGAAGGAACTGCGGAAGCCACCACTTCGGAGGAAGAACAAAAAAAGGCATACGACAAAGCATTAAATAACCTCGAAGAGGCCTATAAAAAACAAAATACGGTAATCAAGCAGGAATACATTGCCAGGAAAAAGACGCAGGAAGAAATGCAAAATGAACTTCTGCAATCCGAAATGAATTACCTGTATGCGAAGAAACTTGTCCAGGAGAAATTCGGTAAATCTTCCATTGACACCGAATCACTATTAGCGGATAAGATTATAGAAGCTGCTACCAAAAGACAAAAAGAACAGGAAGAACTTGATAAGGTTCTAAAAACTAAAAGCAGTGAAGATCCGGAAGAAAATCCTGTTTGGGAAGAATTAGCTAAAGGCACAGAAGTGCAGCTTGCCGTAAATGAATCTCTTTATGCGGCCGGATTAATTTCACATCAGGAATATCTTCGGAGAAAAGCTGAACTGGAAGAAATTGCCAGAGACGAAAAAGCGAAAAAAGATAAAAAAGCAGCTGAAGAAGAACTTCAATTACGCGAGTCTGTATTTGGATCCATTTCATCACTCGCAAATTCGGCCGCTACAATTCTTAATGTTGCACAAGATATGGAGGAAGCCAGAGTTGAGAAAAAATACAAAACAAAGCTCATTCTTGCCGAAGGGAACAACGAGGCTACAGCCGCACTGGAAGAACAAAAAGAGGCCGAAATCGCAGAGATAAGAAAAAAGTATGCTGCCAAAACCTTTGGGCTAACTGTGTTAAGCATTGCCGCAGACACGGCTGTAGCTGCCATGCGAGCCTTTTCTGCTATGGCTGGAATTCCTGTGGTCGGTCCTGCCCTTGGTGCTGCTGCCGCTGCAGCCGCTGTTGCGGCCGGTGCTGCTCAAATTGCCGTAGCCAAACAACAACAGGAACAGGCCGCCCAAATGTGGGATGGTGGTTATACCGGCGCTGGAGGAAAATACGAGCCTCGCAAACTGATCCAAACCCATGGAGGCGAATTCGTTGCTAACAAAAACACCGTTCAATTGCTTCGGCCCATGTTCGATGTTATCGACTATGCACAGAAAACAGGTAACGTGGCCGCGCTTACAGGTCCGGAAATGACGGCAGCCGTTTCGGGTAACGTGTACCGTTCGCCGGCTGTTTACCAGGCGCCGGCAGCACAAGCAAGCCAAGATGCTTCCTCCACTCCGGACATTCTCCGCGCCTTGGCGGAAAACACCCGTATTATGGCCAAACTAAACGCCAGGCTAAATAAACCGATTAAAGCAGAAGCTTCAATTCATGGGCCTAAAGGCATTAAGCAACAACTCGATAACTACGATTCATTAATCAAAAATGCTTCAAGATAATGACAGAACTATATATCGATAATAAACCGGTTGCGCTTCCAAAAAATTTGGAGCTTACTGTTTTGGATCAGAATCCATTTATTACAAAAAATGGAGAATTTACCCTCGATCTCGAAATTTCATTGCTCGAACGAAACAATATAGCTTTGTATGGCCATATCGAACGGATAAACTCTTCTTACAATATTAAGAATAGAAAAGCCAGACTTTACAGTGATAATCATCTTGTATTGTCGGGACAAGAAGTAGTTATTTCAAATACAAACGAAACAGTAAGCATTCAACTGGTTGCCGGAAATTCGGAACTAAACTATTTATCCAACAGCTCCGGGCTTATCAGTGCTCTCGATTTAGGAGAAATCCCAACTTTTACACCCGAACAAGCACGCGCTAGTTGGAATAGTGCTTATCCGGCAAACAATTGGGTATGCGCCCCCGTAAAAGCCTTTAAAACAGACGGGAATCACATTTTCCTAAACAATCTGTTAGGGTCTCAGCTTCATATTATCGAATCAAAGTTAGAGTTAAGAGACAGGGACTACTGGAGTACTGCCGAAAATATAACCCCAATGCCTTACCTCCTTTTTGTTGTCGAAAAGATTGTGCAGGCCATGGGTTAT
>Ga0172378_10002976_pt1 | contig 15899 bp, 14 predicted proteins | sample GrowelOW332metaG_FD_119755 | JGI IMG/M metagenome (GOLD analysis project Ga0172378, IMG submission 119755) | Groundwater microbial communities from an aquifer near a municipal landfill in Southern Ontario, Canada - Pumphouse #3_1 metaG | ecosystem: Environmental > Aquatic > Deep subsurface >... | reverse complement strand
TCCATTACTTCATTCATGACTTCTTCTCCTTCTTTTCCACCGTCTGCCGGTTGAGGATGCGCGCCATCGGAACAAACCCCTCTCCCATCACCTGATAGGTTTCATGGACAAATACAAATGCATTGGGATCCTCATCCTGAACGATCCTCAAGAGACGGTTGATTTGCTGATTATGGACGACCGCGAGAAGAATCGTCCGTTGTTGGCCGGTGAAAATGCCAACCCCGGTGAGCAAGGTCCCCCCGTGATGCAATTCCTTGATGATCCGCTCTCCGATCCTCTGGTGCCGCTCGCTGATGATGTACGCCGTCTTGGCGTACTTCGTTCCGATCGACATGACCATGAAGTTGATCATCTGGCTGGAAAGATACAATTGGATAATGGCAAACAGTCCTCGCTCAAGCCCGAACACGGCGAATCCCGCAAGAATGATGCACGTGTCGACAAGAAACAAACAGGTCCCCAGATTCAGAGGAGTATACTTGTTCAGAATCTGGGCGACGATGTCCGTACCCCCGGTATTGGAACCGCTTCGCATCACGATGCCGATGCCGCATCCCAGAAGCACCCCGCCAAAGACGGCGGACAGCAAGGTATCCATTCTGTCACCATAAGTCAAAATACCCTTGTATCCGGTAAGATTTCCGAACAGGCTGACGAACAAGGAAAGACAAACCGCTCCAACGAGGCTTTTCACTCCGTAATACGCGCCGAACACACGCATCCCGATAAGAAACAGCGGGATGTTGATCATCAGCATGACAAAACCAGGATCCCATCCCATCGTATGGTAAAGGATCGTGGCGATACCATTCACGCCGCCCCCGGCGATTTTCGCCGGAGTGGTGAACACCGCAACCGCAAACCCTGCAATCATCGTACCGAAGAGGATGTACAGGTATTCCAGGACATTGTGTCTTTTCATGATTATTCAGGCCGCCTGTCTCCCAAAACCAATGTAGCAGAAGGCCTGTCGATGAACAGGTCACATCCGTTGTGCCAGCGAAGCATGGCGCACGGGGCGAATGGGGAAGCTTCGTCGAACAGGCACATCGCCACAGCCTTCGCTTTACGCAGATCGGGAACCGAGGCAATGATGTGCTTGGCCTTCAGTATTTGCCTGACACTCATCGTGATCGCCTGCTGGGGAACGGCATCCATGGAGGAGAACCATCCCTCGGCCACTTGTTGCCTGCGGCATCGATCGGCTAGCGTCACCTGGATGAACGACTCCTCCGTATGGATTTTTGCCATCGGAGGATCATTGAACGCGATATGGCCGTTCTCCCCTACGCCAATAAACGCCACGTCCACCGTCTTATGGGCGATCAAGGCATTGAGTCTAGCAATCTCCGACTCGATATCCTTTGCATTGCCGTCGATGAAGTGGATTTCTCCAAGGGACGGGATTCGTTTGACGAAGTAGGTTTCCAGATAGGAATGAAAACTTGCGGTGTCCGTCGTCGGAAGACCGACATATTCGTCCACATGAAACACCTCCACCTTATCCCACGGAATATCCGCTTTCACCAGACGGGAAAGCATATCAACTTGCGACAATCCCGTGGAAAGGACAATCACCGCCTTCCCCTTCTTTGCAATCGCCTCACGGATCCACCGGGAACCCGTATCTGCCGCACCGTCGGCAAGACTGGCTTTGTCATCACAGAGTATCACCCGCATCACGTCGCCTCATCGCCATCATATATCGTTTCGCCGTCCTCGTGCAAAGGATCACACAAACACTTCCTCACTGTTCTTCACCGTCTGTACATAAGAAGAGACGGGAATCCGTACTCTGCGGAACACATCGGAGACTGGCATCGCGCCGAACATGGACAAAAGATGTTGGTCTGACCCGAAATCCACCGTAATGGAGGCCACCCGCTCACGAGCCATCTGACGGGAGAAGGAATCAAACATCAGACGAAACAACCCCATGCCGCGCCACTGCGGATCGACACCGTAAAAAACAAGATTTGCGGCATCCCCTTCCTTCCCGTAGACCATCATACCGCAGACATCCCCCGTCGCACTTTTCGCGAACACATAACGCCTTTCCTTCAGCTCCCCGAGATTCCGAAGGGCAATTTCCATACTTGCCTCGAGCCCGTCCCCTCTCAGAAGAGAAAACAAGACTTCGCCTCCATCAGGTACGTCGGAGAACTCGACGGAGAAGTCCTCCAGAAGAAGATCTCCAAGCCCCTCGTCATCCCCTCCCTCATGTTCTTCACCTGAAAAAGAAACGCTTCCTTTCCGTTGTCGATACCACGCGGTGACCACCTTCTCCATCTCGTGTTCCTTGAAACCGAACCACTCCTGCAAAAGGCTGTTTTGTTCAGAAAGGATATCCTTGAACCGACGGAATACGCCGTGCCCGCTCTGCAACGTCCGGGACAGCAGTCCCTTGTAATACGGGTTGCGCACTCTCAGAACGAATTTTTCCATCAAGCGGAACCCGTCGGCGCTGGTCCACAAGGGAAGATCCAGATACCGGCCCTCCTCACTGTTCTCCTTCAACTCTTTAGAGATGACAAGCCCTTCTTTTAGGTCGAGGCACGAAGTCCTCTCCTGATTCTCCATGGCGAAGATGATCTGATCGAGCAGTTCCGACGTTAACAATGGCATGGCATATTTGCTTTGCATGGCTTCATTTTACGGCCAGTCGCCATTTTCATCAACCTTGACAATCGGGGGTAAAGAATTGATAGTATACACGTACATCAATGATACCGTAACTTAGGTAACGAGGAGTTAATCGTATGAGCACAATTGAAAGTATCGAAGCAAGGGAAATCCTTGATTCACGCGGGAATCCGACCGTCGAGGTCGAAGTCACGCTGGAAGATGGTTCCATGGGGCGGGCAGCGGTTCCGTCCGGTGCCTCCACTGGCGTACATGAAGCGGTTGAGCTTCGTGACGGAGACAAGAAACGTTTTGGCGGGAAAGGCGTGCTGAAGGCTGTCGAGAACGTCAATGAGGTGATAGCCCCCGAACTTGAGGGGATGGATGCTTTGGATCAGGTTGCCATAGACCGCACGATGATCAAACTGGACGGCACTCCGAACAAGAGCAAGCTTGGAGCGAACGCTATCCTCGGCGTTTCGATGGCTGTCGCGAGAGCTGCTGCGGATTATCTGTGCGTTCCTCTTTTCCGCTACCTTGGTGCTTATCATTCCTGCATTCTTCCCGTTCCGATGGCAAATATCCTCAACGGCGGCGCGCACAGCGACAACAAGGTTGATTTTCAGGAATTCATGGTCATGCCGATCGGAGCTCCGAGCATGCACGAAGCGATCCGCTGGACCGCGGAGGTGTTCCACTCCCTGAAGAAAGTGCTTGCTTCCAAAGGCTACAACACCGGAGTCGGCGACGAAGGCGGATTCGCTCCCGACCTTCAGAGCAACGAGGAAGCGCTGGAAGTAATTATGGAAGCCATCAAAGCCGCAGGATATACTACGGGACGTGACGGCGATTTCATGATCGCTCTCGACCCGGCAGCTTCGGAACTGTACGACGAGAAGACCGGCAAGTACTGCCTGAAATGGACCACCAAGGAGATGAAGACATCCAAGGAAATGGTCGATATGTGGGAAGACTGGGTAAATCGTTATCCGATCATCTCTCTGGAAGACGGTATGGCCGAAGACGACTGGGAAGGATGGAAAATGCTGACGGATCGCATCGGCGACCACATCCAGCTGGTCGGCGACGATCTGTTCGTCACCAACACGGAGCGGTTGAAGATGGGCCTTGAGAAGGGTGTCGCGAATTCCATTCTGATCAAAGTCAATCAGATCGGTACGTTGACGGAAACCTTCGAAGCGATCGATCTTGCCAAGCGCAACGGGTACACCGCTGTCGTTTCCCATCGTTCGGGAGAGACGGAAGACAGTTTCATTGCCGACCTCGTTGTCGCCCTGGAGACGGGAGAAATCAAGACCGGTTCGATGAGCCGTTCCGAGCGTATCTGCAAATACAACCAGCTGATGAGAATCGAGGATTATCTTGGTGACACGGCGAAGTATGCAGGACGTGATGCGTTTCGTGTACTGAAGAAACATTAAGGAACACTTTTCCTTCATACGACGGCGTTTCCTCGAGGGAACGCCGTTTTTCTTTTCCTTGGAAGTTGGTATGCTGGTATCCATGAGCGAAATGTGTTACCGTTGCTACAAACCGAAGAATAACTGTCTCTGTCCATACATCACCGAAACGGATACCGGAGTGAAGTTCGTCATTTTGATGCACCCCAAAGAGGCATACCACCAGAGGACGGGGACGGGACGACTTACCGCCCTCAGCCTGAAAAACAGCGAGATCCGCATCGGCATCGATTTCACCGATGACGAAAAACTCAACGGCATGCTTTGCGACTCCCGGTACCAACCGTTTCTACTCTTTCCGGGAAAGGATTTTCAAACCGCAGAAACACTCCAAGAAATACCCGGCAAACAACTTCTTGTCGTCGTCATCGACGGGACGTGGCCATGCGCCAAAAAAATACTTCGGTTGAGTTCCAATCTGCGGATGCTCCCCACACTGTCGTTTTCAGGAAATTACCGCTCCGCATTCGCGTTCAAACGGGAACCAAGCGAGGAATGCCTGTCCACCATTGAATCCTGTTATTATCTCGTCAGGGAACTGCAACGATTCTCAAAGGCGAAGCAATGCGACGTCTCTTCCATGCTCACCGTTTTTTCCAAGATGGTGGAACATCAGATCGTATCGGAAAAACGTCGGAAAACGCTCGGCGGCAACGATTCGTTCCACTTGCGTTGCGGATCATGAAAACAACCGTTTGACATCCCTATATGAAAACCCTTTGCGCAACAGTTTCTGAATCTGCTTATTCCTATCCGAGGTAGTCCGTCCGACGTTCTCGAATGCAACGCGCAAATACGCTTCTCCATGTTCGGCGAATGCAGCATTCACCGCTTTCGCCGCTTCTTCTCGCGGGACGCCCTTTGCAACGAGACGTTCCAGAAGCAACGCTTTCCCCTCCGGGTTCCGGCTCTGGCGGGAACGGATCATCGATTCGGCATAACGCGCTTCGTCCAATGACCCATCCTCTCGCAATTGGGCAAGCACCTCGTCGATCTGAGCGGATGAGAACTTGCGGGCAAGAAGTTTTTCCTTCAGTTCCCACGCGGTGTGTTCTCGCACGGCAAGCAGGGAGAGCGCCTTCTCTTGGCAATCGTCCCGTCGTTTCAGCCCAAGAATCCGGCGGTATTCCGCCTCATCCAACTCCTGGTTTTCGTGGAGATCCCACGCGGCAAATTGCCGTACTGAGATAAAAAAAGGAGGATCCTCCTTGGCAATGGCAAACCACCCCTTGCCGGAAGATCCTCGCTTGATGACCGCATACGCCACAGGTTAACGCTTGCTGAACTGGAACTTGCGACGAGCGCCCTTCTGGCCGTACTTCTTGCGTTCGACCATACGGGAATCACGGGTAAGGAACCCATTGGCACGCAAAGCGGCCTTGTTGGTCTCGTTTTCCTGAAGCAAAGCCCGTGCGATGCCCAGACGGCAGGCACCGGCCTGTCCTGAGGGACCTCCACCGACAACGTTGATCAAGATATTGAACTTGGTCAGGTTATCTGTAGCTTCCAGCGGTTGCTTCACCATAAAGACGAGCAGTCCGTTCCCAAAATACTCGTCAACGCCACGACCATTCACCATAATCTTTCCGTCACCTTCGCGAAGGTAAACACGGGCAATGGCGGTCTTGCGTCTCCCGACACCACGGCCGAGATTCTCGACTTTTTTTTCTTCTTTCTTCGTTGTAGCCATTTCCTCTGCTCCTACTTCACTTCGATGACTTCGGGCTTCTGAGCCATATGCGGATGATTCGGTCCTGCGTATACGTGGACATTCTTCATCAACCTGCGCCCAAGCCTATTGTTGGAAAGCATGCCTTTGACGGCCATTTCCATAGGATACACAGGATTGCGTTTCAGGGTAGTGATGTAATTCTCCGCCCTCAAACCGCCGATGTACTGCGAATGACGGTAATACATCTTGTCGTGTGCCTTGTTGCCGGTCAACATAGCTTTTTCCGCATTGATGATGATGACATAATCACCAATCTCCTGATGAGGAACATATTCCGGCTTGTGCTTGCCGCGGACAAGACTTGCGGCCAACACCGCGACTTTTCCGAGTTCCTTTCCCTCCGCGTCGATCAGGTACCACTTACGGGTAAACTGCGACGGTTTCAAAAAAATAGTGTCCATACTGAACCCCGATTCTTTGCAGGGCAACCCCTGCGATTTCTTAGCTACCCGCCATGGGCGGAAGCCCGTTCCGGCGCCCTTCCATCGAATGATCCTGTTCCTTCGACATCCGGTGAGCATACCGGAACGTCTCCATTGAACCCAGACCAATCCCGCGTTCTCGCATCGTTATGGCATCGTTACGTTTTCGGTCTGTACTCCCTGGGAAAGGAATGGATCAGACATCGCCGCGTGCGTTCACCAAAACGACCTTGAAAGCGGAAACACCAACAAAAGGTCACGTTTACGTTTTCAAACCATGTCGCGCCATGCGCGGCGGACATCATACTATACCGATTTCCCTGACTATGTCCAGTGAATGGAATGGGTTAGTCGCTGATTTTCTCCAGTTTCGCGTACTTACTGAGGAATGTGGCGACTTTCCCGGAATCAAACCGGACGGTGATCACTTCCTGGGATCCGCTTTTCTTCACCTCCTGGACATACCCGGATCCGTACGTTCCGCTGTTGACCCGCTGCCCCCGCTGGAAAATGCTTCCGTCCGTCGCTTCCGCATGGGTGACCTCGTACGAGAAGCCCTGCGACTTCTCGCCGAATCCTTTGTGCAACAGGGAGGAACCGGAAAAACCAAAGGAAACGCTTTGCCTTGGTCTCGTTCCATCCCCCGTCGAAGGACGGTGAAGCCTCCTCTCCCCGAGCGATCCCATGCCGTTCCAACCGAAAGAAGAAGCCTGAGGCGACTCCTCGTGTTCCTCGACCAACCCCTTTCCAATCTCCCCGAGAAACCTGCTCGGCTGGTTGTACCGCGTCGTACCGTAGAGACGACGGCGTCTGCAACTGGTCAGCACCAGTCTCCGTTTGGCACGGGTGACGGCTACATAGAAGATACGGCGCTCCTCGTCGCAGGACGGATCCTCATCAATAGACATCGAACTGGGGAACAATCCTTCCTCAAGCCCCACCACATAGACGTTTTCGTATTCCAATCCTTTGGTGTTGTGCATGGTGATCAACGTAACCCCCGGCCTGTCCGAAGGATCGAGATATCCGATCGTCGTTGTGTCCAGCGCAAGCGTTTCCAAAAACGAGGACAATGCGGCGCGGTCATTGCCGTAGTTGGAGGCTTGAGTGACCAAAGTGTCGAAATCCGCCACTCTTCCCCCCTCTTCCCGCTCCTTCCCTTCTTTTTTGTCCAATTCGACGTAGGAAGCGATCAACCCGCTTTGCGAAAAGAGGTTCTGCAACGCATCGGTAAGTTTTTCTTCCTCAAGCAACGCGTTGCACTTTGCAAGAAGATCATAGAAAGAAAGCGCCCCGTCCTTCGCCTTTCCCGTCAGAGAGGCGTTCCGCAGAGCCTCGATATAATCGTTTCCGTTCGCCTCTGCAGTCGCCTCGATGGCGGCCAACGCGGTTTTCCCGATACCTCGCGACGGTTTGTTGACCATCCTACGGAAACTGACCACGTCCTTGCGGTTGCAAAGCAGGTACATCAGGGACAGACCGTCCTTGACCTGCTCCCGATCGTAAAACTTCAACGCACCGACGACCTTGTACGGAATGGCGAGTCCGGGCTTGACGAACTCCTGCTCGAACAGGCCGCTTTGCGCATTGGTACGGAATAAAACCGCCGTGTGGTCGTAGTCGCCGTTCTCCTTGATCATCTGCGCCACCAGTGACGCCTCCGCCCTCTCGTCCGGCAGGAAAAACAACGCGGGTTTTGGCCCATCGTCGTTGTCCGTCCACAACCGCTTCAAATCCCCTCCCTTGTGATTGTGCACGATGACGCTGTTCGCTACGTCAAGGATACTGGGGGTACTGCGGTAATTTTGCTCCAACTTGATGGTCCGGACATTCGGATACGCCCGCCTGAAACTGTCGATATTTCCCACTTCAGCGCCACGGAATCGATAAATGCTTTGGTCATCGTCTCCGACCACGCAAAGCATTGCATCCTGTGCGGCAAGTTTACGGAGCAACTGAAACTGCATGACGTTGGTATCCTGATACTCGTCAACGAGGATCATGCGGAATCGGTTGTGGGCCCATTGGGACACCTCAGGTTTGTCCAGCACCTGCACCGTCCGAAGAATCAGATCGGCAAAATCGACACATCCCGTTTCCCCGAGCGTTTGTTGGTATTTCCGGTACATCTCGCCCAACAGATGATCGGGACTCTTGAGGATCGTCGCCTCGTCCACGCCCCTATCCTTCAGGAGGCTGATTTTCTTTGCATATCCTCGAAGCACCTTCGCGTCATAGCCGGCATAGGCCTTACGTAACACTTCCAGCGACGCGTCGTCGTCATAAATGGTAAAGTCGGACGAAAGTCCGGCATCGTCGGCAAACATTCGGAGTATCCATGCGCCGAAACTGTGGAACGTTCTGATGACGCATTCCTTCATGTCCGAACGATCGGAGAGCATCGAACAGGCGCGTTCCTTCATCTCGTTCGCCGCCTTGTTGGTGAAGGTGACCGCAAGAATCCGCCGTGGAGGAATACCAAGCACGGAGACGGCATAGGCGATCTTCGTCGTGATGACTCGCGTCTTGCCGGAACCCGCACCAGCAAGCACCAACAGGGGAACGGAATTTTCCATCACCGCCTCTTTCTGCTGCGGATTGAGTGCGTTCAGCAACTTGTCCATCTCCGACATCACACCACCACCGCCTCGAGATCCAGATCGTTTACGCCGCGGATCCCCGCCATGACGATACTCCCTGCCTTCAACCCTTTTCCCAGCACGACGGTCAGGCCGTCCACCTCCGGAGCCTGACTGTAAATTCTGCCGATAGCCATCTCCTCCCCTTTCACTTCCTCTTCGATCAACACGGGGAACGCTCTCCCGACAAATCGTTTCAACCGGCTGCGGGTGATTCCGTTCTGAATGGTCTCCAACTCCTTTTTCCTTCGGTTCGCGATGCGTTGAACGGCTTCATGTTCCTTCTCGTCTCGCATCCGGTACGCTTTCGTCCCTTCTTCCCTACTGTACACAAACACGCCCATCCAGTCGAATTGGGCGTCGATCAAAAACTGCCGGAGGGTGGCGAACGCCTTTGCGTCCTCACCGGGAAACCCAACCATCAATGTGGTACGGATGACGGCATCGGGAAGCACTTCCCGAATATGGCGTACCATGGAAAGGTATTGCTCCGGATCGCCCTTTCTGCCCATTCCCGCAAGAACATCGCGGTCCGCGTGCTGGAAGGGAAGATCAAAATACGGAAGAAGATGATCTCGTTCTTTTACGTAGGATGGAAGCCAATCGGGGAAGAAATCGGGATGAATGTACAACATTCGCATCCGCCATGTTCCGGGAACAGAAAGCAGGGAATCAAGCAAATCCCTGAAATGGCTTTTCCCGTCCCAATCCTTCCCGTATGCGGCCAGATCTTGGGCGATCAAATTGATCTCCCTCACTCCGTTGGCGACAAGATCCTCCAGTTCGTCCCTGACGCTCGCCATCGGACGGGAACGGAGATTCCCCCTGATCAACGGAATGGCGCAGTACGAACACCAATGGTCGCATCCCTCGCTGATCTTCAGATAGGCCGAGCCGGGATAGCCGAGCAATTGCCCGCGTTTGTATGTTTCTTTATCGGGATCGGGGTACTGAGGCACGACGGAAACACGGCTTCCGTCCATTACGTGTCTCACTACGTCGGAGATCTTTGAAAGGTCCCTGTTGCCGAAAATCGCCGATGCCTCGGGAAGGTCCTTGTACAAATCATCGCTGTACCGCTGGGCAAGACAGCCGCCGATGACAAACTTCGCATTCGGATTAATCTTGTACAGGGAAAAAAACGTCGAAACGCTTTCCTCACGCGCCTGTTCGATGAACCCGCAAGTGTTGACAATGATCACATCGGCTTTTTTCGCGTCATCAGTACGCTCGAATCCATCATCGGCAAGCCGTTTGAGCATCACTTCCGCGTCGACCTGGTTCTTCGCGCATCCCAGATTTTCCACATAGACTTTTTTCGCCATCGGGGACCCCTTGGACTGTACCATAAACCAAAGCGAAACTCCTTGCAAGATTGAAAATACTATCTTCTTAGCATTCATGGAGTTATTTTTTTCTCCATTAGTTTATTGCATAAATATGTTTCTTGATATACTATGAAAAACGCTGTTTTTCGGGGGTTTCTCTCCCAACAGGTATCACTCTTTACGAGGTTGCGATGATCAAATATATAATCAAACGAGTAATTGGCATGATTCCTACGTTACTCATCATCATCACGCTAAGTTTCTTTATCGTGCGTATCGCTCCGGGAGGACCTTTCGCCACGGAACGGGCAATGCCGGAAGTCATCAAACGGAACATCGAGGCGAAATACCACATGGATGAACCGTTGGTCAAACAGTACGCCCGGTATTTATTCGATGTCTGTCGTGGAGATCTCGGCCCTTCCTACAAGTACAAGGACTATGACGTCAACTACTATATTTTCACCAGTCTTCCCAATTCAATGGTTCTCGGCAGTATTTCCATGGCGATTGCCTTGGTGATAGGCATTCTTCTCGGAGTGTTGGCGGCAGTCTACCAGAATTCCTGGATCGACTATGTATGTATGGCGTTCGCGGTTATGGGAATCTCCATACCTCTGTTCGTCATCGCACCTATCCTCCAACTTATATTCGCGTTGAACCTGAAATGGTTCCCGACAAGCGGCTGGTATACGACAGGCCAAGGCTGGAGATCGGTCGTGCTTCCCGCCATGGCGCTTTCATTCGAATACTTCGCGACCATCGCACGACTTACACGTTCCTCCATGCTGGAAACGCTCCGCAGCGATTACATCAGGACCGCAAAGGCGAAAGGGATGAAGGGGAGCCAGATCATTCTCAAACATGCGATGAAAGGAGCGATGCTCCCCGTCGTCAGTTATCTCGGGCCTGCATTCGCGGGCATCATCACCGGTTCGGTCGTCGTCGAGCAAATCTTCCGTGTTCCAGGCTTGGGCAAGTTCTTTGTACAGAGCTCCTTCAATCGTGACTATACGTTGATCGTCGGCGTCGTCATCGTCTATTCGGTTATTTTGGTGTTCATGAACCTCATCGTGGACATCGTATACGCGTTGCTTGATCCGCGCATCACTTACAAGTAAGGGGTTCCACCATGACAAAAAAGAAAGAACAGGCAGTCAATGAGTTCAACCAGGTCGTGGAAGGAAACAGCCTCGGGAAAGACGCATGGAGGAGACTGAAGAAAAACAAAATGGCCGTCATTGGGATGGTGACCGTCATCGTTTACGTACTTCTCTCCGCATTCGCACCGCTCCTCCCTCTGCATCCGTATGACGAAATCATTCTGGATCACCAACAGCTTCCCCCCTCGCTTCACGCCACAGCGGGAGAATTGATGATGAAAAACAAACTCCAGGATTTGTACTTCCAGGCATGGAAAAACGGGGAATTGAAACTTTCCGAGAAAGATAACCAGCAAATCAAGGAATGGATCAAAGACAGCAAGACGACGAACGTCTGGGCGCTGGTTTACAAAGAAGGCGAAGCGCAACGCGAAACTGGCGCGTTTGCATTCAACACTTCGGCGCAACGGACGGTGGACAGACTCAAGACGAAAATCGAGAGCGAGCTATTCGTCACCATCAAGAAAGCATACTACACCGGAACGGACGGGAAACATTATGACATCTCCAAGTTGGGATACAAGGAGTTGCTTCCCATCTATGCAAAGATGATCGGTGTCGACCAATCTCGTATCGAAGAACAGACGGAAACCGAGGTCCGAACCCAAATACTCAACGACGTAAAAGCCAAGGCTCCCGACGAGACCGACGAGGAAGCGCAATTGAACCTGGAACTCGAACTGAAGAGCATGGGTGAGAAAGGATTCAACGAGACGGCCAGACAGAATGTTTATGGAAAAATTCTTACGCAAGCGCAAAAAACCTGCGAACGTGATCTCACGAAGCAGGCAAAGGCAGGCACGGTCAAATTCCCGCTGAAAGAAACGTATCAACTGGGAGATTCCATCCAACTGATCATTGAAGCGAGCAAAAAGCACAGCAGAAGATATCTTTTGGGAACGGATTATGTCGGCCGTGACATGCTCAGCCGTATCATCTACGGCGGTCAGGTGTCCATCGCCATCGGTCTGGTCGGCACACTCACTTCCGTCCTGATCGGCATTCTGGTCGGTGCGTTGGCGGGCTACGTAGGAGGCAAGACCGATTACATCCTGATGCGTATCGTCGACATCATGTACGGCTTGCCGTACATGTTGCTGGTCATTATTTGCATGGCGATCTTCGGACGGAACATCATCAATCTGTTCGTTGCGTTGGCGATGGTAAGCTGGCTGACCATCGCGCGTATGGTCCGCGGACAAATCATGAGTCTGAAGAACAGTGAATTCGTCGAGGCAGCCCGCTCCATGGGCGCGTCGACATGGAGGATCATCCTCAAGCATATGATCCCCAATTCCCTGTCCGTCATCATCATTTATTCAACATTGCGCGTCCCTGCGTTCATCATGCAGGAATCATTCCTCTCCTTCCTCGGGCTTGGCGTCCAAGCGCCGTTTGCATCGTGGGGGTCGCTTGTCGGAGACGCGGTGGATGGCATGACATTGTATCCATGGCGTTTGCTCTATCCCGCCTTGGCCATGACCGTATTCCTCTTCGCCATGAACTTCTTCGGCGATGGTCTTCGCGACGCCTTCGACCCACAGTCGAAGAACCAACTGTAAGGAGGGAAGAATATGTTGAAACCAAACGCAAAAACGGTATTGGAAGTAAAAAACCTCCAAACGTATTTCGGAACTGATGCCGGTATTCTCAAAGCGGTCGACGGGGTCTCGTTCTCGCTTCATGAGAATGAAACCCTCGGACTTGTCGGTGAATCGGGAAGCGGGAAAAGCGTCACGAACCTATCCATTATGCGTCTTGTACAATCTCCTCCGGGAAAAATTGTCGGAGGACAAATTCTTTTCGAAGGAAAAGATATCCTTAAATTGCCGGAAAGCGAACTTCGCAACATCCGTGGCAACAAAGTAAGTATGATTTTCCAAGATCCGATGACCAGTCTCAATCCGTTTCTGAGGATTTCCACACAGATGGTGGAAACGATCAGGCTCCATGAAAAGAACATTTCCAAGCAGGACGCCCTGCAACGTTCCATCGACATGCTCAAACAAGTCGGCATTCCCGCCGCGGAGAAACGTGTGTTCTGCTATCCCCACCAGTTCTCAGGAGGGATGCGGCAACGAGTCATGATCGCCATGGCGCTTTCCTGCAAGGCCGAGGTACTGATCGCGGATGAGCCGACCACTGCATTGGACGTAACCATTCAAGCGCAAATCCTCGAATTGATCCAGAAGTTGTCCCTCAATATGGGAACGGCCGTAATTCTGATCACTCACGACTTGGGAGTCGTCGCCGGCATGTGCGATCGTGTGTGTGTCATGTATGCGGGACGGATCGTGGAGCAAGCGTTGACCGACGACCTGTTCTCATCTCCCGCTCACCCCTATACCGAGGGTCTGATCGCAAGCGTTCCCCATATGGACCCCGCAAGCAAAGCAAAACGGTTGTTCTCCATCGAGGGGCAGCCGCCGAATGTCATCGATTTGCCTCCGTGCTGTCCTTTCCATCCCCGTTGCCATAAGTGCATGGAGATCTGCAAACATGCGTATCCGCCGTTTAAGCATTTGAATGAGGAGCATAGCGTTTCCTGTTGGCTGTACGCGACGGAAGCGCAAAAGCAACAAGCCGCAGAGGAGGCAAAGGCATGAGCGAACAGAAAAAGGAACCCTTGCTCCAAGTAAAAGGCCTGAAACAGTATTTTCCCATTTCCACCGGGTTCTTCAATAAGAAGACGAGTTTTATTCGTGCCGTGGACGACATCTCGTTCGAGGTATTCCCCGGTGAAACGCTGGGAATCGTCGGAGAGTCGGGATGCGGCAAATCGACAACGGTCCGTTCCATCGCCCAATTGTATAAGCCGACCGCGGGTGAGGTGATTTTCGAAGGAAAAGATCTGTGCAAGTCAACAGAACAGGAAATGCTGATGGCCAGAAAGAACATGCAGATGATTTTCCAAGATCCTTATGCATCACTCGATTCCCGTATGACGATTCGTTCGATTATCGCGGAACCGCTCATCATTTACAACAAACGGCATATGCTGGAAAAAAGTCTGAGCAATGATGAGATCGAGCAACGCGTCGAGAACCTGATGGAACGGGTTGGCCTGAACCGGCTGTTCAAGAATCGGTATCCCCATGAATTTTCCGGCGGGCAGCGACAGAGAATCGGCATCGCCCGCGCTCTGGCACTTCAGCCGAAGATCATCCTTGCCGACGAACCAGTCTCTGCTTTGGATGTATCCATACAAGCTCAAATTCTCAACCTTCTCTCCGACCTCCAGAAAGAATTTGGTCTCACCTATGTGTTTATCGCCCACGATCTCGCCGTCATCCAGCACATCTCCACCCGTGTGGCGGTCATGTATCTGGGCAAATTGATGGAGATCGCGGATGCGCTGGAATTGTACGCCAATCCGCTTCATCCCTATACGGAAGCGCTTCTTTCCGCCGCTCCGATACCCGATCCGAAGATCGAGCGGAAACGGCAACGGATCATCCTTTCAGGGGATGTCCCATCTCCCGATCATGTACAACCGGGTTGTTATTTCTACGATCGATGCCCCAAGAAGTTTCCCTACTGCAAAACGCACATCCCGTCCTTCATTCACATCAACGAGAAACACAAAGTCGCCTGTTGGTTGTACGACAAAACGGTACATGTAACCGAATAGAAAAATCTAGTTGGCAATTCGTAGTTCGGCTAGACTCCGATCTCTCGCAATACTGTATATACCGATCTGGTAGACGGCATTTCTAGTGATACGACGTTCACGCCCGCCGAAGGACGGCTCTGAATCCATTAAGAAAATAGGTGCATTTCGCTTTTTTCACCACATCGGCATCATTCATTTGCTTCCCATGTAGTATCCAGAAAAAGCCCATATATTCTGATGGGCGTTAGCTACTGACAACACTTTGCCGTACGGATCTTTCGTTATCGAAAAAGCAGGTGCTTCGTTCCCTCCATTTGATGTCGTATTGGGATGAGCACGCACATCTTCCGATGTACTCATCATCCTCCCGGGAGAGCTTCGTCCTTGCGGACACCTTCCTGCAATACCTCATTCATTCCATGTCAAATAGCTTCAGTTTGTTCTTTATGTGTTTTTGCCGTTTGAAAACGGATAGGTGAAACGCTAATCAGCGGGTATTACGATCGACAATGAGGGGTGAATAGGTCTCGGCAGATGCCGAGACCCTGTAGCAGATCATTTCAACGGTTTGAACAGTCTCAAATGCATGAAGGAAGTTTTTTGTCACTCAATGCTTCCGGTAGAACCTCCTACCGCATCATAGTCACAGCCTGTGGGTTTCTGTCTTCTGCTAGCAAGAGGAGCATCTCCTGAGGGGAAGCAACAGAATCTACATCTTCAGCATAACCTTAATCGCATTTTCAGGATTCGAAGCGGCAAAATCGAAGGCCTCGATCGCATCGTCGAATGAATAGATCTGTGTTATCAAAGGCTTTACCGGTAGTGTGCCACTACTGATTAATCTCAAAGAACGCTCAAACATGTTGACATAGCGGAATAACGTATAGAGTGTTATT
>Ga0172378_10002972_pt1 | contig 15915 bp, 17 predicted proteins | sample GrowelOW332metaG_FD_119755 | JGI IMG/M metagenome (GOLD analysis project Ga0172378, IMG submission 119755) | Groundwater microbial communities from an aquifer near a municipal landfill in Southern Ontario, Canada - Pumphouse #3_1 metaG | ecosystem: Environmental > Aquatic > Deep subsurface >... | reverse complement strand
TTGGTAAGGCGGAGATCGCGGGTTCAATTCCCGCCACCAGCTCCAAAAAAATTAATAAAAAAGTATCAAAGGAAAAAAACTATGGAATATTTAGATTATTATGATGAATATGGAAATTACGCTGGAAGTGAGGATAGAAATATCATTCATGAAAAAGGACTTTGGCATAAAACAGTTCACTGTTGGCTTTTTGACAAGAGTGGTAATATATATTTTCAGATCAGAGCAGACTCGCACAAATTATATACATCTGCTTCAGGACATGTTTCTGCAGGTGAAACTGTTAAAGACGGTTTTGCTCGTGAAGTAATGGAAGAAATTGGCGTTAAAGTGGATGTTTCAAATGCACAAATGGTAGAAATAAATATTTGGAAGTTAGATAAATTGAAAAACGGGAAAATGTTTAAAGACAGGGCTTTTGCTAATGTCTACATAAATTTGATTGACGAAAATAATGCAAATTTTGTTTTTGATACGAATGAGGTTGAAGGCATTGTTAAGGTTAATGCAAAAGATACTTTAGAATTATTAATAAAACAGAGTGGGCAGATTAAGGCAACTAAATATTTAGCAACTAAAAAAGGCATAGATAAGAGAGATGACTATATAACATTTAACGATTTCCTTATATTTGAAAATGAAATTGGAATCATTAAATATGGCAAAATATTGCAAGCAATAATAAATGAAACAAAATAGGATGAGACATTACAATGGCAAGATGAGATCGCGGGTTCAATTCCCGCCACCAGCTCCACTGAAAAAATCTCGTAAAAGCCTTATAGAATAGGCATATTACGAGATTTTTTATTTTTGACAAATTTTTATTTTTTACTTTGATTTTTAAAATTGCTACATTTACTGCTACGCAAAATATACATAAAATTTAGTTTTACAATTAAAACTTAAAAATTATAAAAAATCTTTCTAATTCTATCCCTACTGCTACAAATTGCTACAGTAAATTAACATACTTTTAAATTAAAGAACGAATTATTTATATTTTATATATTGTATACATTATTAACATTATTTAATATTTCAATTTTTTCATTTAGGTCATCTATTCTTTGAATCATATAAGAAATTTCCTTAAAATCTAAAAATAATAAATATAACATGATACAATCTTTTTCTGTTGTTTCTCTTTCATATTTTCCATGCATCAAATCGTTTCTATTAATATTTATCTTGTCCCATTTGTCCGTATTACATGTCAATATTTCATAAAATTTTCTAATTTTATTCCATGCGTTTATGTAATATGAAACAAATTTTTAGATTTATCCCCTTGCCTTATAATCACATCCTTAAGTTCTTCCATATTTCTCCTTATAAAATATTAATTAAGCAACAAAATTTCAGTGTGTTTTAGACTTCATTATTATTATATAAATTATCAACACTATTTTTAATGCGGTTATTTTCTTTTCATTTTTTTAAATTTATTTAATTATTAATCTTACAAATTATTGGCGTATTAGTTAACATACTCAGATAAGTTGTATTTTTTTCTTGCCAAACAATCAATTTTTTCTATTACATTTATTACAATTATGAGCTTATCTATTATAACATCAATACTTAATGAAAACTCAGCCCCTATTTGTTCATCTGGAAAATATTGTTGAAATTTATCATCTACAATTCCATTTTTATGAGAACATAAATGTCTAATTTGCATTATTTTCTCTATTTCCTTTTGTTCATTTACATCAATAGCATTTAAATCTGAAATAACTTTGTTTTCGTCTAAAAAATTTTTAACACTACCTTTTTGCATATCCCCTATTTTTTTCCTTGCGAAAAATATAATAAATTCCTCAATATCTTTGCAATTTAATACTTCTTCTATCGTAATCTTCTCTTTTGATTTTAAAACTTCAGGTTTTGCTAAATAAATTTCAAATAACAAATCAGATAAATACTTTTCAAAAGTATCCGCACAAGAAGAAAATAAAATCCTAAACAAAATATTTTTTTCGTTAATATTAAATTCTGGCAATAATGTTTTATCTAATATATTTATTACATCAAAATAATGTTTAATAAAATTATATTTTGATTCTGTAGAAACTTTTACATCGCTTTCTAAAAGTCCTATTATCTTACTAAATATATTTGTTATTTTTAATGCAACTGGTTTGTTTTCATTTATAATCTTACACCCTTGTCTTTTGTAGACATCTTTATTCAAATATATTACATCATAAGACTTTTCTACTATAATAATATATAAACTTTTTCCATCATAATTTTTATAAAAGTTATCGATTTTAGGTTTTGGATTTAAAAGGCTTATTGCTTTATTTAAAATAGTAGTAACATTATAATCTGAACTTAATCCAATTATTTTATTGGTTAATGCACCAATAATAAGAGTCCCTCCATTAACGTTAGCAAACGCACCTATAACTTGAGATAATATTTTTGAAGGTGGTAAAACAGGTATAAATGCTAGAGTATCGTCTTCTTTTCTATCTAATAAAGCTTTTAATTTTATGTCATCAATCATCATTTACTCCTTATCAAAGGTATTCTTTTAATGCCAGTATTTTGAAAAACCTCACCCAATGTTAATTGTCTTGGCTCAGATTTCCCGTCATCTATCCACAATTCAGAGACATCATACATTAATGAATTTGTTTCGGAAGAATAATAAATCAATACCTCATCATAATCTGCAGGTCTAACTACAATACTTATTGTTTGTCCATTTTTAATTATTCCACCAAGAATTGTCGTTGACAATTCTTCTACATCTTCTAAATTGTATTCACTACGATTTTTCCTTAAATATTTTAACACATTATCTTTTGATCTTTGAATTAATTTTTTAACAAATAAAAATGATTTGTAATCAGGTTTAGACTCATGATCAAATTTGTCGTAATAAATTTTGTTTTGAGTAAAAGCTTCAAATTCTTCCTGCGAAGAAATACCATATTGAGTCAAGACTTTTTCAGACCAAGACAATTTAGGTTCTTCTTGTCTGTTTTGCGAAACTATCATTTGTCTTAATTGTGAAATATCTGTAATATTAAATTCATTAAAAACACTATCCAATTGCGTAGCTTTTTCGATTTTACTTATAATTTGATCTTCATTATATAACTTATGTTTGTTTTCATAAAGCGTTCCAAAAAATTTTTTGGACTTTTCTTTATTTTTGTCAAACCAAACGAGCAATTTCTCAAACGCATCCCACGGCATATCGTCCTTCCTGCCTTGTAAAAACAGCTCTATTTTAGATCTAATTTGTTCACATACATACCTTTCACCCACTTCCTTTGAATTATCCATTTTTAAGAAAATATTTTTATCAAGCAAGATTTCTCTTATATCATTACCTAATAATGCAATAATATCTTTTAATTCATTATCAATACTACCATCATCTAAAAATAATTGTTCTTTTTTGCAAAACTTACCATTTTGATTTGGTAAAATTGCAATTGTAGTTCTTTCGACAGATTGAGAATTTTTAACAAGAAATCCTATAAGAGAATCTAAAAATTTTAATATTGCATTTTTATCCTCAACATGACATGCTTGCATAAGATTATCTACGCAATTAATTTCCGTTATACTATTAACAATTCTATTAATTAATATTTTTTCTGCTTCATTCCAAAAAACTTCAGTTTCAAGATTTATTTTTTTACATTCAATGCCATCATCGAAAAGTCTATTTAAAATTTTTTGAATTTCCAATATTTTATTTTTATTATTTTCATTATAAAAACTTATAATATTTTTCGCTATTTCAATTTTATTTTTAGAATTTGGATTTAATAGATATTTATTTATTTCTTCAACAACATACTCATCATTTATATTTTTTTCAATTTTATGACTATTAAAATTAAATTCTTTACTTAACAAATCTTTTCTAATATCATAATCGCATTGAAATACAATATCTTTTAATTCACTATTATTTATAAAATCTTGATAAAGTGAAGAATATTTAGACAAAAATCCATTTTGATTATATAAGATTTTATTTTTATCATTTAATATTAACTCCCAAGCCTCTTCATCTTTTTGCGATAATAATATTAGTTTATTAAGCCAGTCAAATACTTCATTACAATTTTTTAATTTTAAACATATTTTAAAATCATTAATATTTTGATAACCCTCAATACCTTGATATATTTTTTTAAAATCCAACCTTGGAATACAATTGCAGAAAACATTATTCCAATCTTCTAAATCATTTTTTAAAGGTAATTGTTCTGAATTAATTTTAGTATAAAGGTCAAACAAACCTTCCCTAATTTCCGCATTTTTAGAGTATGGCAAGAAAACATTTTTCGTATCAAAACAATCCAAGATAGGGATGAATTCCTCATTACTATTTTCAACAATATTACAATGCATAAGCCCATCTTCTAATACCGATATAATATTCTTTTTAATCCAAGCTGGATCAACAGATTCATTATTATAATTTTGTGGAATATCAAAAAGAAAACATAATTTTTTAAATTTTTTAGAAATTAACCAGTCAACTAAATCATAAAAGACTTTTAATGATTTTCTCATTAAATTAACATTATTAATTATTTCATCTTCTTGTTTGTCAGATAGATATATTGCATCTCTTGGTTCAGTTGGATTATAATTCTTACTTTGGACAACAAATGGAATGCTAAAATTTTCTGTGCCAATTAAAGGAAAATCACAAAAAATACGAGGGCAATTTTCTTTTATTTTTAATAATTGATTATTTGACTCTAAAATAGGTAGTGAAACACTTATATTATCTTCTTCCTTTAAAAGATATTTTTGAACTATCTCTTTATTAGAATCATTAGATACAAATTCATAAATTTTAACTCCTTCTTTTTCTTTAATTAATTTAAAACTATAAATTGTATTAATATGGGATAAATAAATACTCTCTATTTTATTTACAAACATCATAGAAAAAGGTAATGATGTCAAGAGATCATTTATTCCTTGTTTTGCAACTTCAACACCATTTTCCGTTAAATCATATGTAAAACAAGTATTAAATTTATCACTTTCTAAATGTATAAAAATATTATCATTATCGACTGAAGATAATTGTTGATTTGATTCGTTAAGTGACTTCAGAATTTCATCTATAGATCTTCCACTTCTATCTAATTTGATAGAAAATTTTTTAAATTTACTTTCATCTTCTATTATTCCATCAACTTGAACTACTTCAGATAACAAATGTGTTGTTAAAAAACCAGTTCCAAAGCAACCAGTAGTATCACGTTTAGAAGAACCCCTTTCTTTAGTAGAAACTTGTTCAATTAAATAAACAATACTTTCTACATTAAACGGTTTACCCGTATGATAAAATTTTAAATACTTTTCTTCTTCATTAAAATCAATTTTTATTTTAACTTTATCATTACAAACATCTTTTGCATTTTGCAACAATTCCCAGATCCAACGGCGAGCATTATTTTTAGAATTTGAATTCCTTAAAATATTCATCTTATCTAAAATCCTATTAGCAATGCTCCTTTCTTGTGCTATTTGTCTTTGCTGTTTACATTGTGAACCAATTGACATTTTTAACCTCTTTAATACCATAATACCACAATTTTATTCTATTTGTATCGAATTTTACATTAAAAATGATTCTTGAAATAACAAACATGGCTTTTTAATATTATACTTTAATAATTATTCAAAGAGATACAAAAAAACTCCTATTGTAATTGTAGGGGTAATTGTCAAATTATTTCCCCATCAGTCAGCAAATAATAACAGAGCAAAAAGACTATATGATTATTATCCAAATAGAATATTATTTTATTTATATTTCTAAATCCATTAGAATTTTCTACATTATTATTTTATACATTATTTACACAAAACTCACTGATTTCAAATAGTTTATATTCTAAACCAATGCTTTCAGTTGTGATGTTGTTTTGTGTTTTGAAAGAGTTTACATTGTAGGTTAATTTTTCTTGCAACTCTTTTACTTTTTCATTTTCATAAATTAATTCGGATATTTTAAGGTTATTTAAATCGTAAATATCATTAGACAAATCAAGTTTTAATAATTTTAATTTATCTTTATCTTGTAATATTATAGGTTCATCTTTAACTATTTCTTTTATTGTTTCAAAATTGTTTTCAATTTTCCTATATGAATATAATTTTTTATCTCTGACCTCAACTATTTCCACATACTTTTCTTTGCCATATTTAACGATGTTAAAAGTAAAATAGTTTTCATAAATTCCTAAAAGTTTTTTTAGTGCATTTTTCAATATTTCTTTTCTCTTTGAATAAAATTGAGCAAAGTTCTTTAATTCGTATGATATGTCTGGGGGGAGATATTTTACTTCGTCTTTATGTGATAACAGCCATTTGTTCAATGGATCTCTATTCTTTGATTCATTTTCATCGCTTTGTAATAATTGTAGGTTTGCAAGTTTGTTATAATTCTTTCTCCATTCATCAATAGTTTTGTTATCTAGTCCTAATGATTTTAAATTTGAATATTTGAAAGAAGTTTCTGGATGCATATGATCTTGATGAAAAGCAAATGTTCCATTAACTTTGATATTTGGATATAATAAACTTAATATCATAAAGGTATATGAGCCTTTATCAAACCTGAAAAGACTTTCCAAATAATAATCATTAATATGGAAGTTTGCATCTCCTGTTAATGACAAATCATAAAACCAAGAAAGGGAAAACTCTTCTTTTGTTAAGTTATGATCGTTTAATGCTTTTCTTGTAACTGTTATTACTTGATTACTTGCAGTACCAAATAATTGCTTTGTTTCCGCAATAATCAAATATTTACGCAATTCTTTATTTACTAATTCATTTATCTTACCATCTTTATAGTAATAAAAAACAATTGGAATAATAGCATTATATGAAACAAGGTTGTCATCGCAAAAGCCAAATTTTGAAATCATATGAATTGCATCATCAATACTTTTTTCTATTTTATCCCAGTTTTCTTTGATTTTCATAACATTGTTTTTTGTAAATGTTTCTGGTTTTAAGTTGACGGGGAAATCCAGTAAGCACAAACATGTTCTCATAATAAAATCGTTAGTAAACTTAAATTTTTCGCCTATCTTATTTATATTAGTTATCAAATCTTCGATTTTAGTTCTGCCATCATCCCAATATGACACAATGGTTGAAAACAACAAGTCGGTCTTTGAAAGGATTGTTCCACCACTATTTACACGCACGAATATTTTTAGTACTGTATTCATATCTGTTCCATTTGGTACTTTAAAATAATTTATTGGTGATTTATTATCTTTGGCATTAAGCACTGTCCACAATCTTGTTAAATTTTTTTGTGCTATTTCAGAAAATGGATATTTCCGTAAAAATGATATGAAAGTTTCAGTTTCTTTGTACGGCAAAATATTTTTTACTTTGAAATAATCAGTGCATTCTTTTGCTTCTGCATTGCTTAAAAACTTGAAATCATAGGATAAAGAGTTGGTATTTTCATCTTCATCTTCTTCGTTTTCTTGTTTGTCTTTCTCAATGTTTAGATATAACTCTTTTTTTATGTATGCCTCATCTTTCGAAGCCCAAGCTTTGTATTTTTTAAGCGATAGACTTCCTTGTAAAGCAATAAACATTGAAGTCAGTCTTTGTTGTCCATCCAAAACACTAAAAAAACTATCTGCATTAATATTTATAGGAGAAGGTAATAGTTGGTTATTATAGTTATCTCTTTCATGATATTCATTTATGAACTTATAAAATGAGTAATTCATTTCATTCGCATCTTTTGTATTTACTTCCCAAAATAGAAAAGTTCCTATTGGATATCCCAACATTATAGAGTCAAATAGTTTAGTTATTTGGTTTTCACTCCAAACATATTTCCTTTGAATAGATGGAAGAAACATCCTATTATCTCCAATCAATTGAATTATTTCGTTTATTGATTTCCCTTCGTAAGCCACTTTTTTCTCCTAGTTTTTTTAATAATTAGTGCTTTTTAATGATATTAAAAATTTTCTATAAATTCGTTCTAATTCTATCAAAATCTGTCTAATTCTGCCCCTACAGCTACAAATCGCTACACTGCAAGAAACTATTTTATACCAACCATTTCTACTAATAATTAAATAATTATTTATATCTGACTTGTAAATTTAATGTAAAGTAAATAGTTCCATTTTTTTCAAATAAATCCAGCATATGATATCTGGTTGAACTAGGGGAATCAAGTTTGGTATTATTTATTAAATATTTATTTACCTCGTTTTTATTATAAATTAAATCAAGTATTAAAGATTCTCCTTGTCGTGACACAATAATTATTCCACCATTTACATCTTCGGTGCCATCCCATTTAGTCGCTGGTTTCATATTAAAACTAAACGCACTAAGGAATTTTGCCAATTTATCCAATGCTAAAAATTCATTTTCAACCAATAATTTATTAGTTTTAAAAAGATATTTCAAATCTTTTGTATCTTCTTTATATGATCTTAGGCAAATATCTCCAATAATATTTGGCATTTGTGTATCTATTAGTTGTAAATTATAATCAAAATCCTGACTACAAATTTTTTCAAAAACTATATTCCCACCTAAATCTTCAATTTTTCGTAATCTATCAATCAATTTTCTATTTGTGTTTATACTATTTATTAAATTCAGCTGATTACTGTTTAAATATTCAACATGATACAATATATTTGTTTGCGGACTTGCATTTAAAAATTGTTGCAGGACTTCCTAATTGCGACTTGATACTATATTTAATATTTTTTATCTTATTAACTCTAGAATCAAAAATATAAGTGTCTACATCACTTTTGCTCTGTGAACATGATTTTATAATATTGTTTTCATTTAATTTTTGAATAAAAGGAACTATTTCTGGAATAGAAAATGAGCCACTTTTTGATTGATTTTCCTTTATTTCTGTAAACAATACCTGTTTATTTTTTGTAATTTCTTGTATCGAAATTGTATATTTAAGAACATCATTTTTAAACACTTCTACAGTGTTTGTGCTTCTTACAATTTTAAATAAATTGCTATTTGTATGTAAAATTATATTTTTTAAGCAAAAAGTTGTTGTATCAATTGTTTTTAAATTTGAGTCCACAACTTTAAATTGTGGATTTTCTAATAAATCAAGAATTGCTAAAAATTCCGACCATTCTCCTCTATTTAGTCCCGCCATCTATTTCCTCCAAAATATTAATTAAATAATTTGCCATTGATTCTATGACTGGTATTGATACTGAATTGCCAAACAATTTATATTTTTGTGCATTACTAATGTTATTTGGGAATGAAAACATATCTTTGCCATCTTCGACAAAGGCATAGTTTATAAATCCTTGAAGTTTTCCCCATTCATTAGGTGTCATATGACGAATTCCATCTTTATTTATTGGCTTGTTTTGACCAACCAACTTATCATCATATTCAGATATGTATTGTTTAATCAAATTTCGTTCTTTACCAGAACCGCCAGTAGCTAAAATTGTATTTGAAACTGGATTTTGTCCCTCGTTTACAATAACATATCCAAAACCATTCCCTTTTTGAGTATGCTTTTCTTTATGCCTTTTTAATGTTTCCCATAATTGTTGTGATAAATAATATTTACTTTCTACTTTTTGCTCCAATAATTCATATAAGTTGAAGTATAGTTTTGTTTCCCGATTAATTGGATATTTTTTAAATATATAATTTGGGGGAATTAAATTTTTTCTAATTCCGATAATATAAGTTCTACTTCTTTTTTGAGGTAAGCCAAAATCTTTAGTATTTCTTATAAAATCTTTTACATTATATGATAGTTCCCCAGTTATATCTTTTTCAGTATTGATAACATAGTAGCCAATCTCATCTAATGTATTAAGAATAGTTCTGAATGTATTTCCTTTATCGTGTCTTATTAATCCCTCAACATTTTCCAAAAATACAGCTTTTGGTTGAGTGTGTTTAATTATATCTGCGACATCAAAGAATAGTGTTCCTCTTGTTTTATCTAAAAAACCCTTTTTTAAGCCAGCAATACTGAATGATTGACAAGGAAAACCACCTAATAAAATATCGTATTGCGTGTTTTCACACTTTTTCTTAAAATCTTTACTTGTAACATCATTAAAAGGATTTTCGCCATATAAATGTTTATATGTTTCACAAGCATATTTATCAATTTCAGATGATAAAACATTCTCACATTTTCCTGTGAGTTCAAATCCTTTTCTAATTCCACCTAATCCAGCGAACAAATCAATAGTTCTGTACATCTCATTCCTTATTTTTTATTTATTAATACAATTATAGCATATATTTTATATTCTACAACCTAATTCAAATAATTTATTGTTTTTTTAATATTACTCAACATACAAAATAAAAGACATTATAGAAAAACTTTTGAACAGTTTCAATATGTTTATGCTTCAACAAGTAATAAAGACCAACTTATGAGTTACAACGGAGCAAATTTCGTTTATGACAATATCGGCAACCCTACTCTATACAGTCAGAATAATCTAATATGGAGTCATGGCAGGCGACTGGATGCATTCAGCAACATAGCAACATACAAGTACAACGTAAATAGCATACGAACTAGAAAGACAATGAACGTTCCTCTAAAACAAGGTGACGGCTCAATTACTTTATCTGAAATGACATTAAAATACTTTTTAGATGGAAACAAGATAATATCTCAACAGGACGCAGCAAACGACATATCTTTCTACTACGGTGTAGACGGAATTACATGCTTTAACATAAAGTATAATGATAATGACGAAATCTATTACTACAAAAAGAATTTGCAAGGTGACATAATTGGTATTTATGCTGAGGGCGGAACTCTTATTGCCAAATACGACTACGACGATTGGGGAAACCACACAGTAAAATATTTGGATAACAATGATAATTTCGTTGCTATTGAAAGTAATTATTGCTACAATGATACCAGCAATACAAACAAGTTTATTGCGTTCAAAAACCCCTTTCGTTACAGAGGCTACTACTACGACTTCGAGACCAACCTTTACTATCTCAATTCCCGTTATTACGACTCCGAGATTGGCCGATTTATTAATGCGGATGACATTAATATACTGGATTCAACTCAAAAATTTGGAAATGGATTAAATTTATATGTTTATTGTTTAAGTAATCCAGTGAATGATTTTAACATAAAGAGTATCGTGGATTATACAAACAAGGCGGTAACCTTTATGAATAAAAATGCTAATTTATTAAAATTGAATTATTCAGTTAAATATGATATGATTAGATGGATTTTTGCAGATTCTAATGCTACTGGTTATTTTGATTCACTTGGTAAAATTATCACATTTATACTTAAGGGGTAAATTTATGAAACAAAATCAAAAACTTATTCTAAAAAATTTTATTAAAATGCCAATACCGAAATTTCTTTATGATAACAATTACGATCAGATAATTTTATTGCATGAAGAATTTGCGGGCATGGTAGATCAAATTTTACATAAAGGAAAAATTACAAAATTCCCCCATATTTTAATAACTAATGAAGAAAGACAATTATTAAATTTTCTTGAAAAAATTGATAATTTAAATGCCTATATATGTGTTTTATTTGATATCGAAAATATTTTACAAGAATATAACCGAGATTATAATAAAATTATGTGAATTGATAATAACGAAGCAATCATAATTTTTTTAAAAAGTTTTTTAAATCAAATACTTGGTTAAGAAATAGGTCGCTTCATTAACATTGATGATATATCTTGTATAGGCGCAAAAACTTTTAACGGGCTTAATCTATATGTTTATTGCGGAAACAATCCTGTAATGAATGTCGATTCAAATGGCAACTTCTTTCTTTCATTTTTAATAGCTGCAATTGTAGCTGGTGCAATTATTGTCGGAGTCTTCAACACGGTTAAAGCCGCTGCAGTGGCAATTTTAAATGTCCCAGTTGTAGTTCCTTGTATAGGTGATATTAGTAGGACGATGATTGCCAGCACTTATACATTTATTGAATATAATGCGTTAAAAATTGCCAGTGTGGTTGGTTTATCTCTGAGAACACCAGCATGGCAGCCTGAAAAACACGGGGGAATAGGATATTTTAAACATTATCATACTATCTCAGTTGCATATACTATTGGAAAAAATGGAGTACAATTAGAATCAAATCCTCATTCGTTTTTTGGGACATCAGTAGTTTAAGGAGATTAAAATGATTATAGATTGTGATTTTGAAAAAAATATAATTTTATTAAAAAATTACTTTGCAAATAAATTAGGTTTTATTTCAATTGAAGGAGAAAATATATATGAAAATATTAAAATTGAAAATGAGGTACATTTAATAAATAGAAATAATAATGTTTATATTGATATTATAAAATACAAAAATGATAATGATATAGAGTTAACAATAAATGGAAATTCTGTTTCAATAGATAATTATTCAAATTATATAGATTATTTCCTTAATAAAAAACTTTTACAAAAAGCTGGCAAAACTAATTTTATAATGAAAATTGATAAAGAGTTGCAAGATGAAAAATAAAACACTTATAATAAATTATATAGTACTAGGCATTCTTTTTGTATTTAATATTTTTGCAAGTATTTATATGGTAAATAGTCATGATACTAAAAATATTTTTAATGAAAATATATTAAAAGTTGTAGAAATAAAAGTTTCTGATAATGAACTAACTTGGGGTTATGCAACGGGCTGTTTTATTGATAGTAATGGAACTATTTTAACCAATAAACATGTAGCGTTTAATTCATTAACAAATGCAAATTATAATACTATTCAAGTTAGACTTGCAAATATTGATGAATGGATAAATGCAGAAGTATTAAAGGTTAGTGAAAATGATGATCTTGCTAAAATTAAAATAAATAGACAAAATACTGAATATTTCACTTTTGAGTCAAGCGTTTCGAATGGGGAAACCATTTATACAATTGGAAATCCAAATGGCTTTGGATTATCATTTACAGACGGTGTTGTATCAAGTAATCTTAGAAATGTAATTTATAATGAACTAACTATCCCCTCTATTCAAACTAGTTTTGTAATTAATGAAGGTAATAGTGGTGGACCCGTTTTTAACAAACATGGGAAATTAGTAGGATTAATTAGTTTTAGATTAAAAGATAAGAATGAAGATGTTATACAAGGTGTTTCATTTGCTATACCAATTAATATAATAAGCAATTTTTTAAAAGATTAGCACTTGCTAGTCTTTTTTATTATCATTCTGTGCGTGGTTAAAGGTGGTGTCGCTTTTAACTACATTTTTTATTCGTGGTGCTAGCAAAACGATTCTACGATTATAAAAAATCGCTGTAATAGATATTTTCAAATTTACTTCTACCATATTAAAATTTGTAATAACATCATTGATTTTTTGCATTTCTTAAAAATCGGTCTAAAACTGTCCAAACTCACCCAAAACTGGTGCGGTGGGTGTCAGTAGTTGTCAATAGGCGTACTTAATTATCTTAAATGTAAATTAATAGAATCCGTGTATTTTGCTGATAAAAATATGAGACTATTTCGGATTTATTTCAATCCCTATGTAGTCAATACAGCCATAAATTATTACGTGTCCATTTTACTATATTTGTATATTTTTACTTAAATTTTTATAATCATCACTGTTAATGGCGTAAAAATTAAACATTATTCCATCTTTGTTAGTTTTTGAATCTATTAATTTCATTGATAATTTATTTGATAAAATTCTGTTGGAAGCATAATTATCTGCTCTGGCATCTGCTATTATTCGTTTAATCTGTAAATCTATAAAAGCATATTTTATTAAAGCCCTTGCTGATTCAGTCGCAAATCCTTTGTTCCAGAAATTCTTATCTATAACATAACTAATTTCTGCCGAATTATATTGAAAATCGTATTTTAGCCCGATATTTCCAATAATCTGATTCGTTTTATTTTCGATTATTGAAAAACATTCACCTAAATTGTCGGCATATTTTTTAATAATTTTATCTATTATTTTGTTAATTGTATCCAAATCTTCAATTCTGTGTATAAATTGTCCTACTTCTGCCGAATTAAATATACGAAGCCACGCAATGTTATCTTCTTTTTTCAGTTTTCTTAAAGTAAGTCTTTCAGTTGTTATAATACTTTTTTTCATAATTCACCTTTGTTTATTATAGATTTTATTTTTAGAAAAATCAAATAAAATTGACATACTCATAAATTGCTATTTAATTTGTCACGAATAAGATTATACCTAACTAAAAATATATTATAAATCTTCATAATAAAGCCAACATACCTATTTAGTTGATATTTAATTTAATATTTTTTATACTGCATCTGATGTTTTTGCTTAAAATGAGAAATGGCACGCTTGTAGATAAAGACGCATAACGCCAAATGTTGATGTCTATCCCTGTGATAATTTAACTTGTGATAAAATTTTCTTGCATTTTTCTCCTTTTGGATTGTATTATTTTTAATTAAAATATATAATGTGATAAAAAGGGGGTTCTAAGTATATGGACAAGTTTTTTGAAACAATTATTTTTGATCAAATTTCATCTGAAATTGATTTTTTAGAAATAAGTTTTAATCTTTTAGAAAAGGATAAGAATTACATTTATAATCCGACAAAACTTCGTAATGACACGGATATTCCATTTGGTTCTCCTACATATAAATTTTTTTGTCTGAATAATATTTTAAACTGTATGGCTAATTTAAATAAAATTTTATCTAACAAAGATTTTAGTGAAGACTTTAACAGTGTTTATGACATAGATAAAAAGCGAATTCCGAATATAATGAGTCAAGACATTAGAAATCTAAGAAATTTGAACGAGCATATTGATGCAAGATTAGTAGATATTTATCAATACTGTAAAATTAATAATTTTAACGGCTTTTCTGATTTTAATGTGGGACTTTTAGATGCTAATCAAGAACAAATTGGAATAAAAATTGATAAAAATTTTTCTCTTAGGCTTTATGATAAATTCCAAAATATAATCGTATATACTGATCAAAAATATAATAAGATAATATTAAAATTAGATGAAGTTAGAGAAGAAATAACCTATCTTAAATCAAAAATTAATTTTAAAGAAATGGTTTTTAGGCTTTCTGGTACAAAACCTTTACTTTAATTAAAAATTTCATTTACTAATTCGCTGGCTATTACTCTTATATTTGTTCGTTTGTTTGGTCCTAGTATCATAAAGGCACAACCACGGGGCAGGTTAACTATGTTGTCGCTTTCGGCATCATTTATTTGACCTGCTTTTTCATATAAGGCACATAAATCACTCATATCATTTGGTGCAAGTGAAAATATAAGCGAATACTGACTTACATTTATAATTGCTGAACTTTTTCTCGCTATTTCTGGTGAACCAACAAAGTCTTTTACATTTTGCGTGATTACTATTTGCATACCATCATACTTTCGTATGCGTTTCGCTAGGTTATACATAAAGTCAAGGGCTATTGGAAATTTTTCATCAATAAACACATGTGCTTCATCAATCGCCACGATAATTTTTCTATTTGTGAAATATTTTTCTTGCATTTTTCTTCTTTTGTGAATTGATATTATTTGTTTATTATGATATGATTTTACTAAATTAATTAGGATGGTGTTATATGTCTTTAATTAAATTAGAAAAACCAGATTATTATCTTAAATCAGGAAAGATGACACAACCATTCTTTGAAAATGCTTTTATTATAGAAAAAGTAAATACTCATATTGAAAATACAAATTTACAAGGTGATTACAAAGAAATCATTTCTTTATTACTGTATATAAATCATAAAATAAAGAGGTTTGATGATATTAAAAATGTTAAATTTAGTAGAACTGCTGAACAAATATTTAAATCAGGTTATACATCAGGCTGTCATGA
>Ga0172378_10002971_pt1 | contig 15915 bp, 12 predicted proteins | sample GrowelOW332metaG_FD_119755 | JGI IMG/M metagenome (GOLD analysis project Ga0172378, IMG submission 119755) | Groundwater microbial communities from an aquifer near a municipal landfill in Southern Ontario, Canada - Pumphouse #3_1 metaG | ecosystem: Environmental > Aquatic > Deep subsurface >... | reverse complement strand
TTAAATAGAGATCATTCAGGTTTAGATAAAATAAAGGAAAGAATTCTTGAATTCTTGGCCGTTTATAAGAGAAAGGAAAAACTAACTGGTCCTATAATTTGCTTAGTTGGTGCTCCTGGTGTTGGTAAAACATCCTTAGCAAAATCGATTGCTGAAGCTTTAAATAGAAAATATATAAAAGTTTCGTTAGGCGGTTTAAGAGATGAAGCTGAGATTATGGGGCATAGAAGAACTTATGTTGGAGCTTTGCCTGGTAAGATAATTTCATCAATAAAGAAAGCTGGGACAAATAACCCATTAATTTTACTTGATGAAATAGATAAAATGAGCTCTGATTTTAGAGGCGATCCAGCGAGTGCATTGTTGGAAGTATTGGATCCAGAACAAAATAAAAAATTTAATGATCATTATCTTGATTTAGAGTACGATTTGTCTGATGTTATGTTCATAACAACTGCTAACAACATAGCTGGAATTCCGATTCCTTTGAGAGACAGAATGGAAATAATCAAAATTAGTGGCTATACAGAACAAGAAAAACTTGAAATTGCAAAAAATCATTTAATTCCAAAAGAATTAGATTTGCATGGATTGAAGAATAAAGAATTCTCGATTACGGATTCTGCTATTACTGAGATTATAAGAAAGTATACATTTGAAGCGGGTGTTAGAAATTTGGATAGAGAGCTGGCTGAGTTAATTAGAAAAATTACAAAGGAAATAATAATTAATCCGAAGATTAAAAAAGTTTCTGTAAATATAAAAAATTTACATGAATTTTTAGGCGTTGAAAAGTTTGACTATAATAAGGTTAATAAAGATGATAAAGTTGGTGTTGCTGTTGGATTGGCTTACACAGATTTTGGAGGTGATTTGTTGAATATTGAATCATTGAAATTTGCCGGTAATGGAAAGCTTGTAACGACTGGAAAACTTGGTGATGTTATGAAGGAATCCGCACAGGCAGCGTTTAGTTATGTTAGATCGGTAGCTGATAAATTTGATATTAAAGCCAAAGAATTTAATAAATATGATTTTCACTTGCACGTTCCAGAAGGAGCAACTCCAAAAGATGGTCCATCTGCTGGTGTTGCAATTACCGCAAGCTTATTATCATCTATGACGGGAATGAAAATTAATAGGGATGTCGCGATGACCGGTGAAATTTCATTAACTGGTAGAGTTATGCCGATCGGCGGTTTAAGAGAAAAACTACTCGCCGCTCTTAGGGGAAATATAAAAACGGTCGTTATTCCAGAAGAGAATAAAAAGGATCTTGAAGAAATTCCGGAGAATGTAAAAGAGGGATTAAAAATTATCCCTGTAAATAATTTAAATGATGCTTTGAGAATTATAGTAAAAGGTTATAAATAAATTTAATTAATTTTTAACAATGGAAAGAATTAGGCAGATTATAATTAGTGGGACACCATTTAACATAAGAGTTCATGCTGGAAGTTCTTTAAGCTTAATAGAGTTAGATAAAGATAATATAATAAAGGTAAGAATTAAAGAAATTCCAGAAAATGGAAAGGCGAATAAGGCTGTAATTGCTTTGTTTAGCAGGACCTTTAAAATTCCAAAATCGAATATTAAAATAATTAAAGGTGAAAAAAGTAAAAATAAAACACTTGAAATTATTTAATATTAGTAATTTGTCCTTATATGAAAATTAAAAGTTCTTGAATATTAAAATAAAATATTGTACTAATAAATTAGATAAATATTTTTACTGATATGACTAAAAACTTCAAAGTAATTATTTTTTTATTTATAATAACTTCCGTTTTTACTTTTAATATTGCAGTTAGTAAGGACGATTCTAGTTTTAAGAAAGGAGATATTTCTTTTCAAGAAAAAGATAAAATGAAATTTAAGAAGCCAATTGAAGAAATTACAACTAAAGACATAGTTAAAGAAGAACCGGTTTCTCAAGATGTTCAAAAAAGGATAACTGATTTAATAAACCAATCACAAAATGAGCTTGATAAATATAGAACAACTATTGATCAAAATTATAAAAAAGTAGAAACTAAAGTTATTGATGTAAAAAAAGATGTGAATAATATTTATAATTTTAGAGATGAGATTGAAGCTGATTTAAACATAACTAAGTGGATGATTATATCACTATCAAGTGGTATTATTTGTCTTACAACTATCATTATAATAATGTGGAGAAGCGTAGTTAACGTTGATAGAAAGGATGTTGACGTTATGTTTTCAATAGAAAAGATAAAAATGGAATTAAAAAATACTCAAGAAAGGTTAAAAATTTTAGAAGATTTACAGAAAAAAGATGAAAGATAGTAGATATAAAACAATAATAATAGAAGATAAATATGAAAGTTTAAGACTTGATAGGTTTTTATCAAGTATTTTTCCAAATGTAAACAATATTTTAATTCAGAAAGCTTTAAGAAATAAGGATATATTAATTAATGATAAACTAATTAAAAATAGTGGAATAAAATTAAATTCTGGCGATGAATTGAGTATAAGTAATTTTATTTCAAAAATATTTAATAACCCCAAAAAGGATTTAAATAATAAAAAAGATTTAGTTTTTACAGATAAAGAAGTTGAAAAGATAAAAAATTTAATAGTATATAAAGATGATGCTATAATAGCAATAAATAAACCATTTGGTTTGGCAGTACAGAGCGGAACCAAGATAGAAAAAAGTTTAAATGATTATTTAAAATTTTTAAAATTTGAAAATGAAGAAAATCCTAGATTAATCCACAGAATTGATAAAGATACGACAGGTATTTTAATAGTTGGCAGAAACAGAAAAGTTTCTGAAGAATTAAATGAATTTTTTAAAGAAAAAGATAATAAACTTGATAAAATATATCTTACTATAGCTGTTGGAAGATTTAATCAAAATGAAGGGGTAATAGATTGTCCTTTAATTAAGAAAGTTGAAAATGGTGTTGAAAAAGTTTATAAAGATGAACAAAATGGGAAAAAAGCTCTAACTTTATATAAAGTTATCGGATATTCTCAAAAATATAATATTACTTTTTTAGCAGTTAAAATATTGACTGGTAGAACTCACCAAATAAGAGTACATTTAAAAGAAATTGGTCATCCAATTTTATGTGATGGAAAATATGGCGGCAAAAAATCATTTGTAGAAGGCCTTGGTGATAAATTATTTTTACACTCATATATTTTAAGAATTAAAAATTTCAGAGGTAAAAATATAGAAATAAAGGCTAATTTACCAGAAAAATTCAAAAGTACTTTAAAAATCGTGAATATTAAATTTAATGAAAATTTATCATTGTTTGAGTAGAGTTTTGTGTAAAATTTTCACACTGTAAATGGTTATAAATTAATATAATAAATAAATAATAATTAATTTAAGTTCTAATTTAATAATTAAAATTTATTATATCTAATCAATTTTATTAATGAATAAAATATAGTCTAAATACTTATATATATATTGATTTTATAAAGGTTTATTAGATAATCTTAATTATTGTGAATAAAATTATAATGAGGTTTAATGGATTTAATTGAACTTACTAAAAAACTAATTGAGTTTCCTTCGTATACTGGTAACCAAAAGGCAATTGATGATTGTTTAGAACATTGTATTGAATATTTTGAAGGTAGAAAGGGAATTTTTATAAAGAGAGAAAGAAAAGATGGACTTGGCTCGGTTTTGATTTCAAATTGCAATACAAAGAATTTTGATATTTTAGAAATAGGACATGTTGATGTTGTTCCAGTAAAAGATGATTCAATGTTTAAGGCAAGGATAGAAGGTGATAAGATGTATGGCCGTGGGACTGCTGATATGAAAGGTTCTGTTGCTACAGCTATGAAAGTATTTGATTATGTAATTGAAAAGAAGTTGAATTTAAAATATGGTTTGTTAATTGTCTGTGATGAAGAGATTGGTGGCTTCACTGGCGCTAAACATTGGGCTGAAGACTTAAGTTTGAGAACAAAAATATTATTTGATGCTGATACTGGTTTAAGGCTTAACAAAATTATTAATAAATCAAAGGCTTGTTTTTTTATAACTTTAATTTCTGAAGGAAAAACTTCACATGGTTCAAAGCCATGGTTGGGAATTGATGCTGTTGAAAATTTAATTAAAACTATAAATAATATTAGAAAAATTTTCCCATATATTTCTGAAAATAATAATCCAAAAGATAAATGGATTACTACTATGCACGTTGGAACTATAAAGGGTGGAACTGCTATAAATGCCATTGCCGCTCATGCGGAAGCAAATATTGATTTTAGATATACGGAAAAATATACATTTGAATCACTATGTAAAATTATAACTGAAAATTTAGAGCCAGGCGTTAAATTAATAACAAACGAAAAGGGTATTTTGGTATTTAATGATGTAAATAATGAATATTTGCAATTATATAAAAAAGTTGTCGAAGAAAAAACTGGAGAAAAAGCCATTTTTGATTTTTCTACAGGGGCTAGCGATTCAAGATATTTTATAAATGTAGATAAAAATACTATTATAATAGGCAATCAAGCAAATTGTGACAACTTGCATGGAGACGGAGAATTTGTTGAGATCAGCAGTCTTAAAAAACTTTTTGAAATTAGAAAGATATTCTTAGAAAGACTTAAATTTTAATCATTCAATCAAAAAACTTGAAATTTAAAATTTTAGACTTATAGTGAGTTGATGTAAATTATTAATTATCCAAATTTAATATGACAGATATTTTAGAAAAAGTAAAAAAAATAGTAGTTGAGCACTTAGGTGTTGAAGAGAGTAAGGTAGTTCCTACGGCTAGTTTTATTGATGATTTAGGGGCTGATAGCTTAGACCAAGTTGAGTTAGTTATGGCTTTTGAAGAGGAGTTTGGAATAGAAATACCAGATGAAGCTGCTGAAAAAATTACTACAGTAGGAAAAGCTGTTGACTATATTACTCAAAATAGTTAATTTGTAGTTCAATATGAGATCTAAAATGGAGATGTTTTATCTCCATTTTTGTTTTCAGAAGCACGCCATTTTTATACGGACAAATTCTCACATGAAATAGAATCCAATTTTTTGTATTCATCAATTGTTTAATATTAAATTGACTTTAAAATCTCAAATTATTATTATTTTGATGATGTTTGTTTTCATAGCTAATTACTATAGGAATGAATTTACCGCGGAGCAAAATCAGGCGAGAAGGTAAATACTGATTAATTCAATATTACCTTGTCGTAAACTATGATTTTAATAATTAAAATGTTTATGGAAATGAAAAAAGAAAAAGTTTCAAATAATGTATTTGATTTTAAAGAACAATTAGCTAAATTTTCAGAATTACAATGTTCTGATGTTCTTAGGAAATTAAGAACTGATTTGGATAATGGGCTTGATGAAGATGAAGTAGAATATTGTCATGAAAGGTATGGATATAATGAAATAAATTCTGGTCCTAAAAATACATGGTATAAAAGATTATATGAGTCATTTATAAATTCATTCAATATTATATTGTTCGTAATAATTGGAATATCTTTCTGTACAGATTATTATTTTGCCGCTGCAGGACAAAAAGATTTAAGGTCTGTTATTGTTATTTCAACTATGGTATTTATTAGTGGAATTTTAGGATTTATACAAAATACAAAATCTGATAAAGCGAGTGAAGAATTAAAATCAATGATAAATACAACAGCAACGGTTTTAAGAGACGGTAAGAAAGATGAAGTGCCTCTAGTTGATGTTGTGCCTGGTGATATTATTTTTCTTTCTGCTGGTTCAATAATACCAGCTGATGTTAGAATTATGTCAGCTAAAGATTTATTTATATCACAATCATCTTTAACTGGTGAATCATTACCTGTTGAAAAGTTCGTAGATTGTAATGTTATGAGCGATACAAGTAAGTTACATTCTGTAATAGAAGCTAGGAATTTATGTTTTATGGGAACAAATGTAATAAGTGGTAGCGGTATATGTGTTGTAATTTCTATTGGAAATAATACTTATTTTGGTTCAATGGCTAAGGATGTACTTCAAAAAAAAGTAGAAACGAATTTTGATAAAGGTATAAAAGATATAGGTGCTATGTTAATTAAATTTGTAATAATAATGGCACTAACCGTGTTTTTTATAAATGGTTTATTCAAACATGATTGGATTCAGTCATTTTTGTTTGCTATTTCTGTAGCAATTGGTTTAACTCCAGAAATGTTACCTGTTATTGTAACAACTAATCTCGCAAAAGGTGCTACAGTTATGGCGAGAAAAAAGACAATTGTAAAAAATTTAAGCTCAATACAAAATTTTGGTGCTATGGATATTTTGTGTACAGATAAAACTGGTACATTAACACAGGATAAAATTGTGCTAGAAGAGCATTTAAATGTACATGGTGAAGAAGATGAAAGAGTATTTAAACACGCTTTTTTAAACAGTTATTATCAGACTGGATTAAAAAACTTACTGGATATTGCAGTTCTTGAACATATAAAAATGGAAGGGAGAAATTTAGATAATGTTATAGAGAGATATAGCTTGATTGATGAAATTCCATTTGATTTTGTAAGAAAAAGAATGTCTGTTGTTTTGAGAGATAAGAGCGGAAAGACACAATTAATTACAAAGGGTGCTGTTGAAACAATGCTTAATGTATGCTCATTTGTTGAATATAAAGGTAAAGTTGAAGAATTAACTGAAAATTTAAAAAGAGAAGTTCTTGAAAGAATGGCTGTTTTAAATAATAAAGGTATGAGAGTAATAGGAGTTGCTCATAAAACTCAATTTGATGAGCAGATTGAAAATTTTTCTGTTAATAATGAAAAAAATATGGTTTTTATTGGATTTGTTGCATTTTTAGATCCAGCAAAAGAAAGTTCGAAAGATGCTATAAAATTATTGAATAATTTTGGTGTAGATGTAAAGGTTCTGACTGGCGATAATGATTTAGTGACAAAATATATTTGTGAAAAAGTATGTATAAAAAACACAAATATTTTAACTGGTCCAGAGATTGAAAATATGTCAAATGATGAACTTAAAAACAAAGTAGATAATATAGGCATATTTGCAAAGCTCTCTCCTCAACAAAAAAGTTTGGTCGTAACTGCATTAAGAGAGAATGGCCATGTAGTAGGATTTATGGGTGATGGAATTAATGATGCACCAGCAATGAAAAAAGCTGATGTAGCAATTTCAGTCGATACCGCTGTAGATATTGCAAAGGAATCAGCTGATATAATATTGTTAGAAAAAGATTTAAAAGTATTAGTAAATGGAGTTGTTGAAGGAAGAAAAATATTTGGTAATATTGTAAAATATATTAAAATGGCAACGAGTTCGAATTTTGGAAATATGTTGAGTATTTTAATAGCATGTGCTTTCATTCCATTTTTACCAATGCTACCACTGCAAATATTAGTGTTGAATTTATTTTATGATATATCACAAACGGTTATTCCTTGGGATAATATGGATAGTGAATATTTGCAAAAGCAAAAAAAATGGGACATTAAATCGATTAAAAAATTTATGTTTACAATAGGTCCCGTAAGTACAATATTTGATCTGACAATGTTTATAATATTATATTTTATATTCGGTTGCAACGATCCAACAGATCAATATAAAGTGGCATTTTTTCAAACTGGATGGTTTGTATTAAGTATTATAACTCAAACTATAATAATTCATTTTATTAGAACAGAAAAATTACCATTTATAGAAAGTATAGCTAGTAAACCAGTTCTGATAATGACTACAAGTTTAATCATAGTTGGGTTAATGACACCATTCGGTGAAATTGGCAACTATATGAAGATGGTGGCACTTCCGTTAACTTATTTTATGTGGTTATTTCTTATTATATCTGGGTATATAATAAGTATTCTTTTAGTCAAAAAAATATATATAAAAAAATACAAGAATTGGTTATAAATTTTTTTTAATATTTTGTACTATATGTCTAACAATTCCTTTATTTTCAATAGTAAGTTGGAGTAAAAATTTTAGTTTCAAAAACTTGACAATAGTATAAGTGTAATTAACATTATTATTGTATAAGAACAACTTATTGGAGGAAACTATGGCTAAAAAAGAAAAAGATACTAAAAAGAAATAGTTTCAAATTAAATAAAAAATAATGGTAACAGATAGTTTTTTGTTACCATTTTTTGTTTATCTACGCTGATATCAGCTTAATGCACATATAACCCCCATAAATAAAATTTAGAAAATTTAAATAACCAATATTAACTTAATCAAATATAAAATTACAAAATTTAGTTCATTATATGAAGGGAACTTTAGAATTTACCAATTATTATAATGAATTTTCTCACCATTATAATAATCCCTTTTTTCAAATGGAGCATTTGAATATCCAAGAACTACTAAAGAATGTGGAACTATATTATTTGGTAAGTTAAATAATTTTCTGTACCCATTAACAGTTTCTTCTATTGGGTATATTCCTGTCCAAACGCTACCAATTCCTAACGTACAAGCTGCGAGTAGCATATTTTGAATACAAGCTGAGCAACTAATTGGCCAAAATCCAGGAATTTTATCTTCATTTATGTCTCCACATACTAGAATTGAAATTGGGGACTGCAAGCACATATTTGCGTATGGTGATATTTTAATGATTTGTTTTTTTATTTCAATATCATTTATTATCACAAATTTCCATGGTTGCGAATTCATCGCACTAGGTGCTGTCATCGCAGCAGACATAATTTTATCTAAATCTTCATCGGATATAGGTTTATTAGTAAAATTTCTTATACTTCTTCTTCTATGAATGATTTCTAATGTATCCATAATAAAATAATTTATTAATCCTATATAATTACAACAAAAAATATTTATTTTGCAATACTTTATTACTAAAAGTTGATTTATTTAAATTTTTTAAAAAATTCATTAAAATTCAACTTATTTGCTTTTCCACCTATTGTGAACCCAAAACCATTGTTCTGGTTTTTGTTTTATCCATTCGCCTATAGTTTCATTAATTTTAATAGTTGTATCAATTATATCTTTTTGCAGATTACCAGTATTTATCACTTCAAATTTTCTAATTTCTAAATTAAATGAAGAACTAAAACTTTTTCTAAATACAACAGCTGAATAAACGTTATAATTATGTTTTAATGCGAATGTTGCTACAGAATCTGTCGTTTTTGATGGAACACCTAAAAAAGGAACAGTTATTCCATTATTTAGTTTTTGATCTACTAGCATTAATATTTCTTTCCCTTCTCTTAAATTCCTTGCTAGTTTAAATATACCATTTTTACCTTTTGGAATAAAATCTATAAATTTTTTATTTCGATATTTTTGTACAAATTCGTCAGCAAATTTATTATTCATTTCTCTATATACACCGGAAAATGGTATTTTTAGTCCAGAAAATATTTGAGGATATATTTCCCAATTGCCAAAATGAGCCGTAAATATCAAATTACCGCTAATACTGTTTTTAAAGCTTTTTAATATTGTTAAAGTTTCTTTATCCATTGATACATAATTTATAAACTTTTTAAAATCCATTTTATTAAAACAAACAAACTCAACTAAATTTCTAGCTAAATTATTCCACATACCCAAAACAATTAAAAATCTTTTGAAAAAATTTAATTTTGGAAACACTAATTTTAAATTTCTCATAGCTAAAAAACTTGGTTTTGTTAGTGGCCCGAAAATTACAAATAATAAGCTAAATAAAAATTCAGCAATATCAATTCCTAGAAATATAAAAATTTTCTCCAGTATCTTTAATCCTAGTACTTCTAGTTTATAAATTAATGTTGTAAATTTAGATTCTTCACTCATTTCAATAATAGCTCCTTAAATTCTTCATTGTTATAAAATCTTATATTAATATCAAGGACTTCAACTTTTTGTTTATTTATTTCAGATAGTCTAATCCAATCTTTTTTTGTAGTTATAAGTTTTGCTCCTTCTCTTTCGGCTTCTGTAAATAATTTTTGTAGATCCTCTTCTTTATAAGAATAATGATCTCCAAAAGAAAATTGTTTTACAACATTATAGTTAGCTTTTTTCAAACTATTAAAAAATTTTTCATCCCTTCCAATACCACAAAAAGCAATATATTTTTGTTTTAAATCAGAGTTACTTTTTTCTTGTATAAAGCCTCTAATAACTTTAAAGTTATTATTAATTAAACTCTCTCCAATATTCTGCAAATCCTTACCTACAATAACAAAAAAATCAGCTCTCTTAAATGCATCTTTTATATTTTCTCTCAGTGGACCAGCGGGTAGAACTTCACCGTTTCCAATTCCATATTCGCCGTCTATGACAACTAGATTTTTGTTGGCTATAATATTTGGATTTTGAAAGCCATCATCCATTATAATAATTTCATAATCATAATTTTTTGACAAAGTTTCCAAAGCTATTTTTCTATTTTTACAAATATAGGTATCCGCAAATTCAGCTAAAAGTAATGGCTCATCACCAACATCATTTGAAGAATGTAATGTTAATTCGACTTTTGTAAAATTTTTAATATTTCCTTTATAACCTTTGCTTAAAAAAGCAAATTTTATTCCATTCTCTTTTAGAATTTTGCTGATTTCTATTGCAATTGGTGTCTTTCCAGAACCGCCAGCTACTAAATTTCCAACACATATTATTTTTATATTATCAAATTTATATTTTTTTGATAAAATAACATGAAGTTTTCTAAAAAAACAGTACATTAAAGAAAGTGGATAAATTAAAAAAGAGATAACATTTTCATCTTTCCAAAATTTCGGCGTATTCATTAAAAATCTCCAATATTTTTGTATATAAACTCTTGACAAATTATAAAATAAAACAAAATTACTTTTTTTTCAAGTCTTTATTGACCCAAACTATATTCAGTATTCTTATACTATATTTAGCATTTTTATAATTAATCAAAATCAAATTCACTATAATATTTTGAGGGCTTAAAGCCATCTATTCTGTCCCTAAGAATATCATGAAATGCCGTTTTAGATTTAACCGTTAAATACCAATCTTTTAATTTTTTATATTTACTCCAGCTTATTTCACCAAGATAGTCTAAGGATGATATTTGCGTAGCCGCACTTATATCGGCAATTGTAAAGATTTCACCTGCTAACCATTTTCTTCTATCCAAAAGGTATTCAATATATCTTAAATGAGAATCTAGATTTTGCTGTCCGACTCTTAATCTTTTTGTATTAATTTCGACATTTCTTCCAAGAAACGTATTATAAACTTTTTCTTCCAAAATATATTTTGCAACTTCATTATAAAATTTTTTATCAAACCACATCTCAAGTCTTCTAATTTCAGCCTTTTTAACTTCATCACCAGGTAAATATGATATATTTAATAAATCTGATTTTTTATTAAAAGTTGCATCTAAGTATTCAGCTATAACAAAACTATCTACTAATACATTATTATTTACTTTATCTACAAATACCGGAGTTTCACTAGCTGGATTTAATTTTAAAAAGTCAACATCTCTTCGCCAAAATCTAATTTCAGTTTTTTCATATTGTATATTCATATCATTCAAAATAAATCTAATTTTTCTTGAAAATGGGCAAAGTGGGTAATGATATAAAATAAAATCAGCCATAAATAAATAGTAAACAATTGTTTATAAGGATAAATAATTTATTTTAATAATCTAGCATTTTTTAACATTATATTAAATTGATTAATTGATATATTAATGTTGAAATTAATAGACCAACTGCAAATGTATAAATTACAAAAAATATTGTCCATTTTACTGAATTACTTTCAGATTTAAACGTCATAATAGTTGGTAAACAAGGTGTATATAATAAAACCATTATTAAATAGGAGTAAGCACTTGTTTGTGTGAAAGTACTTTGTAAAGCCTGTGTTAGTGTCATGCTATTACCAACAAGCAATGTTGCTAAAGTTCCAATAATTGCTTCCTTTGCAAAAACTCCAGTTAGCAATGCAACAGAAGCCTTCCAAAATCCATAACCAGCAAACGAAAATAAAAATGTAATTTTTTTTCCAATAATACCTATTATACTATTTTCTGATGCATATTGAACACCAATGGGCAAGTTTCCTAAAGTCCAAACTATAATTACAGTTAGCATTATAAATGTTGCCGCTCTTTTTAAAAATTCAGAAGATCTTTCCCACGAAGTATTGATAATATTTTTCATATTTGGAATATGATATGTCGGAAGTTCCATAACAAAAGATGAATTTTCGCTTTTAAACAATGTTCTACTTAATATTTTTGCAATAATTACTGATACAGTTATACCTATAATATATAATGAAAAAATCATAAGTGGCGCATTTTTTTTGAAAAATATATCACAAAATAAAACGAATACAGGAAGTCTTGCCGAACAACTTATAAATGGAACAACAAGCATTGTAAGCATTCTATCTCTTCTTTTTTCGAGTATTCTAGTTCCTACTATTGCTGGAACGTTACAACCAAATCCCATTATTAAAGGAATAAAACTTTTTCCATTTAGTCCAATATAATGCATAAGTCTATCCATAACAAAAGCACCCCTTGATAGATATCCGGTGTCTTCAAGCATTCCTAAGAATAAAAATAATAAAAATATTTGTGGAAAGAATGTTATTACAGTTCCTACGCCATTTATTAAACCATTAATAATTAAAGATTGAATAATATCTGGTATGTTATGTCCAACCATTGTTTCTTTTGTAAATGTTGAAAATATGCTTATAAACTTTTCGAAAAAATCAATTATCGGATTACCTAAATTATAAACAAATACAAACATTAAAAAGATTATTAAAAAAAATATAGGAAGACCAAGAATTTTATTTATTACAATTTTATCTATTCTATCAGATATAATTGTTGATGTGCTTTTATTACCTTTTTCTATAATAACTTGTTTACAAATATTACTTATATAATTCCATCTATCTTCTATTATTTTTGTCTGCAAATCACTTTCATTATTTTCTTTATATTCTTTTGAAATATTTTTTAATATTTCATTTAACTTTTCGTTTTTTAAAAACTTTTTTGAAAAGTAATCATCTTTTTCTGCAATCTTAATTGCTATACTAAGATTTGATATTTTGAAATCATTTTTTGGTATATTATTTTCTATTATTTTTAATGACTCTTCAACAGATTCACTAAAATTAGTAAAAATTATATCTTGTTCTTCACTTAATGTTGATATTATTAATTTTTTTAATTTTTCTATATCATTATTATTACTAGCAACAGTTTTAATCACTGGACAATTTAATAATTCGGACAGTTTATCTGCATTTATTTCAATACCATTTTCATTGGCAACATCTGTCATATTCAAAACTACAATAGTTTTCTGTCCTAATTCTCTTATCTCAGAAAGTAAATAAAAACTCCTTTCAAATTTAGACGCATCTAAAATTACGACGGTCATATCTGGAGTGTTTTCAAGTAAAAAGCTTGATGCCACAATTTCATCTTGAGATCTAGTTCTTAAAGAATATATACCTGGTAAGTCTACTATTTTAACTTCTTCATTATTGTCATTATAAACAGTACCTTCTTTTTTTTCAACCGTAACACCAGGCCAATTTCCAACATGCTGATGTTGATGTGTTAAAGCATTAAATATCGATGTTTTTCCAGTGTTTGGATTTCCAGCTAAAGCTACAGTAAAAGTTTTTATTTTTTTTATATCACTAGTAATATTTTTTTCTACTGACATTGTATAACCACAATATTAGCCTCTTCTTTTCGGAGAATTAATTCATAATTTCTTAATAAAATAACAATTGGATCATTTAGTGGGGCTTTCTTAATAACCTTCACTTTTGTATTATTGGTAATACCCATTTCCATTATTTTTATTCTCAGATCATCATCACCGGCTACATTAATTACAGTACCTTCTTCACCAATTTTTAGATCACTTAACCTTTTCACATTTTTATTTGAAAAATCTATAGCACACGGGCAAGATTTACAACAATTAAACATAATAAAAAATTATTCTATCAGCTCATAATAACAGGACAAATAAATAAAGCAATAAATTTACGTTTACTTTTTATTTATAACTTTCGTTACTTTCTTTTTAACTTTACTTTTCAATAATTTAGTAGTTTTTGAATTTTCTTTAACATCAATTTCTTTAACATCAATTTTTTTCTCAGAATTATTTTTCTTATCATCTCTTGATTTATCGCTCTTTACTTCTAAATTTTCTACATTTTCAATAAATTTTGAATTAAATATAGAAAAATTAGTATTATTATAATTTGGATTATCGGTTTCATTGCCAATATTTAAATCTTTACCGGATAAAATATTTTCAACTTGTTCTTTATTTAATGTTTCATATTTCATTAATGCTTCAGCTATTTTAACCAAATCTTCTTTTCTATTTTTTAGAATATTCTCAGCAATTTTTTTCTGTTGTAATATAATATTTTTTATTTCAGAATCTATTAAATTCAAAGTTTCATTTGAGCTTCCCTCTAGTTGATAACTTTCACCACCGTTTCTTTTTCTTTCATAATTTACAGGTCCTAATTTATCATCAAAACCATATACGGTAACCATTCTTTCAGCAATTTTTGTCGCATGTTTAATATCTGCACTTGCGCCACCAGTAACTTTATCTTGACCAAATATAAGCTCTTCAGCAGCTCTTCCACCAAATGATACAGCTATAGCTTCAAGCATTTCAATTTTTGTTTCATAATTTTTGTCATCTTCTGGTAAAAACGAAGTTACACCACCTGCCATACCTCTTGAGATTATAGTTACCTTATGCAGTGGATCAACATGTTTACAGTTCATTGCAACAAGTGTATGTCCAGCTTCATGATATGCTGTTAATTTTCTATCTTCTTCCTTCATAACTTTATTTTTTTTCTCAAGACCCATAATTATTTTATCCGTAGCCTCTTCAACTTCTTGCATTGTTACCATTTTTCTACCCCTCTTTGCAGCAATCAATGCAGATTCATTAATTAAATTGGCTAAATCAGCTCCAGAAAATCCAGGTGTAGATCTTGCTACAACACCTAAATCAACATCAGATGCTAATTGAACTTTTTTTGCATGTACGTCAAGAATTTCCTTTCTACCTTTGCAATCCGGTAATGAAACCATAATTTGCCTATCAAACCTACCTGGTCTCATTAAAGCTTTATCAAGTACATCGGGTCTATTTGTTGCGGCTATTACTATAACTCCTTGATTGCCTTCAAAACCATCCATTTCAACAAGTAATTGATTTAAGGTTTGTTCCCTTTCATCATTACCCCCACCAATTCCAATACCTCTATGTCTGCCAACAGCATCAATTTCATCAATGAATATTAAGCATGGGGCACTTTTTTTCGCTTCTTCAAACATATCTCTAACTCTACTAGCACCAACACCAACAAACATTTCAACAAAATCAGATCCAGATATAAAAAAGAATGGAACATTTGCTTCGCCAGCTATAGCTCTGGCCAATAATGTTTTTCCTGTTCCTGGTTCACCAACCAATAAGCAACCTCTAGGAATTTTCGCACCAAGCTTAGTATATTTTTCAGGATCCTTTAAAAAATCAACAAGTTCAATTAATTCATCTTTTGCCTCATCAATACCAGCAACATCCTTAAATGTTATTTTACCCTTCATCAATAATAATTTTGCTCTTGATTTTGCAAATTTGAATGCGCCACCAGCACCACCGCTAGCCCCTTTCATAAAAAATATCCATAGACCTATCAATAAAATAAATGGTAGCCATCCTAATAATGCTCCAAAAATTTTTTCACTCTTGGATAGTACAGGAATAACCTTAATACTTACATTTTTAGTCCTTAGATCTTTTATTAAATCTGGATATTCGGTTGACAAAGTATAAAATGCACTTCCATCTTTCAAATTTCCACTTATTTCATTTCCTT
>Ga0172378_10002970_pt1 | contig 15915 bp, 7 predicted proteins | sample GrowelOW332metaG_FD_119755 | JGI IMG/M metagenome (GOLD analysis project Ga0172378, IMG submission 119755) | Groundwater microbial communities from an aquifer near a municipal landfill in Southern Ontario, Canada - Pumphouse #3_1 metaG | ecosystem: Environmental > Aquatic > Deep subsurface >... | reverse complement strand
CTGATGATTGTGATTTATTCAGGTTTCTGGATTCTTTACTTCCAGATGTTCGACACGGTACTGTGGTATCTGAAAGACTACATTGACATGACCCCGGTAAATAATGTAGTGAATTCATTTTTAAGACTGTTTGTAGATAATCCATCCTGGCAATTCGATGCAGAGCATGTTACGGTAATCAATGCCGGGGCTATTATTACCCTTCAGTTGCTGGTTTCGTCCATCGTTCGTAATACCAAGGCTTTGCCTACTATGATTGCAGGTATAGCTATGGGAACTATCGGTATGGCCATTCTGTCAATATCAACTTATGCATGGGTATTTATTATTGGAATTATCATCTTTTCACTCGGTGAAATGATTGCACATCCAAAATTCATTTCATACATCGGACTTGTAGCTCCTGCCGATAAAAAGGCTCTTTACCTGGGATATTCGTTTCTGTATGGTGTAATTGGCAGTGGTGTAGGAGGAATTCTGGGCGCTACACTTTACGTTCACTTTGTTGATAAGCTCCACCAGCCGGGAATCCTTTGGATAATTTTCAGTATGATTGGCGTGCTCACCATTATCGGGCTTCTGCTTTATAATAAGTTTCTGGCGGTGAAGAAAGATTAGTCAATAATCTTTCTTGTTAAAAGTGGCGCAAAGGTTTGCAGATGTATTCCTGAAATATATCAAAACTGATGTGAAAGCCAAAAATCACTTCTGGCTTGAGGTAATGCGTTACCGGTTTGGAAGCAAGAGTTCACTATAAAATCACTCACTTACCACTAATTGCACCGTTGTTCTGCTCTTCTGTTCCAACAATATTTTTCGCTTATTAGTAACCTGATCAATGGTAGCCTGATCATAATAGCGGATGGTTATGAGTTCCAATCCGCTGTTGTAGCGTACTCTGAAGTCGCTGCCCAGCGCTTTAAAAAGACGTTGTACCTTATCAGGATGGTTATCCATTACAATAGAAAAAGTGATAGCAGAGTGTTGCATCATGTTCAAGTGGATACCCAGGGAAGCAATCAATCCGAATATATTATGCAGGTTATCCTCGGCTATAAATGAAAAGTCGCGCGGGGATATGGATATGAGTACCTGATCGGGTTTGAATATAAAACAGGGTAACTGATGAGTGGAATCTGCTTCAAAGGTATGGATAAGGGTGCCCGGTTCATCAGGTTGGTAAAACGATTTTACATATAACGGTATTTGCCGGTTCTGTAAAGGCTGGATGGTCTTGGGATGAATCACTGAAGCTCCATAGTAGGCAAGCTCAATAGCATCACGATAGGACATTTTATCAAGCTTTACAGTATGTTCAAAAAAGCGGGGGTCAGCATTTAATACCCCGGGGACATCCTTCCAGATGATCATTTCATCCGCATTTAGTGCCCATGCAAAGATTGCAGCGCTAAAGTCAGAACCTTCACGACCCAATGTTACCGATTCGCCTTTGAAAGTACTTCCTATAAACCCTTGGGTTATGGCAACTAGTCCGTGTTTACGCGAATGGATACCATTAAAGGCAAATTCAATCCGTTTTTGGGTTTCTTCCCAGTCAGGAGGAGCATTGCGATGCACCGGCCCTGTGATGATCATCTCCCTGGCATCAAGAAGCGTATGTTTGTAATCATTATTTTTCAGGAAAGCACTGATAACAGCAGTTGAAAGCAGTTCGCCATATGACACTACTGCATCATAACCTACATCATACAGCGCAGGAGGAGGCAGTTCAAGTATCTCTTTGAGTTTGTGAATCCAATATTCAACAGGTTCGTTACCAATGGATAATTCATTGGCTATAGCCAAATGGTAATCTTCAACTACCTTTAAACGATTATTAACTTCAGGGTCCTGATTCATCCAGGCATCCACAACCTTTTCAAGAGCATTAGTGGTTTTCCCCATTGCAGAGAACACAATGCAGAGTTCTTCACCTGCATATTTTGCTAAAATATGGAAAACATTTTTGACTGCTTCAGCATCTTTAACGGATGCTCCGCCGAACTTGAAAACTTTCATGGGTAAGGCTTGTTTCTTTGACAAAAGTAATACAATTGTGAATGAGTTGGCGATTGACTAAAACTTCATAAATTTGCCTTGTTTCCTATAGCTTAATATGGGTTACCTTATTAATCTGAAAATCGAATATAATGAAAGGTTCAATTGCAATATTAGCCGGCGGAGGTCCTGCTCCCGGTATCAATGCTGTTATATCGTCAGTGTCAAAAATATTCCTGAAAGACGGGTATCGGGTTATTGGAATGCATGAAGGTTATAAGACCCTATTTTCAAGCACACCCCATATTATCGACATTAATTTCACCATGGCCGATAAGATCAATAACCAGGGTGGCTCTGCTTTAAGAATGAGCCGTTACAAACCAAAAGATGAAGAGTTTAATGTCAAATTCTTTGTTGATAATGACGTAAAGCTTCTGGTTACTATTGGAGGTGACGACACAGCTTCCACAGCAGGCAGGATTTCAAATTACCTGGCTTCAAAAGATATCAGAATTCAAAATATTCATGTGCCCAAAACCATAGATAATGATTTGCCATTACCTGATGGTATCCCTACTTTTGGATATCAAAGTGCCAAGCAGGAAGGGGTAAGAATAGCAAATACCGTTTATGAGGATGCACGCACAAGTGGCAACTGGTTTGTGGTTTCAGCTATGGGTCGTGAAGCAGGTCATCTGGCTTTCGGTATAGGTGCAGCCTGCCATTATCCCATGATTATCATCCCTGAAATGTTCAATAAGGTTGAGGTAACCTTTGACCGAATACTCAGGCTGATTATTTCTTCCATGATTAAAAGGAAGCTCCTGGGTATTGATTATGGAGTTGTAATTATAAGTGAAGGAGTCTTTCACTTTATGACCGATGCTGAAATTATCAAGTCGGGTATTGTATTTACTTATGATGATCACGGTCACCCGGAGTTGGGTAATGTAAGTAAAGCGCACATCTTCAATCTTTTGCTTCAGTTAAAGCTTAAAGAGCTGAAAATAAACATCAAGAGCCGTCCGGTAGAACTGGGATATGAATTACGTTGCGTACAACCCATTGCTTTTGATATGCTATATTGCGCCTTATTAGGAATGGGCGTAAAGAGGCTCTTTGACGAAGGGCTCACCGGATGTATGGTAGTAAGCGGACCTAATGGTGATATCTTCCCGATCTTTTTAAAAGATGTGGAAGACGAGTTTGGAAGAGTGCAGCCACGATTAGTAAACATGGACGGTCAGAAAGCCAGAATGGTATATGAAGATGGCGTTCAGTATTTGTGCGAAACTGATTATGATGAAGCTAAGGACTATGTTGCTGATCCTGAAAATTATGATATGAAGAAAATCTTGCACTGGTAAGGTGTTTCAATGACATAAAAAGAGAATGGGTAATGAAGGATTTTTATTACCCGTTCTCTTTTAGATTGGATGGCCATTTGTGCAATGATGTTAGCTCTGGTTATGCTGAATTACTATTTGTACATTATGCCTGGTGATCGCTATTCCATTGAATTATAAAGCTAAAATCTTATCGACAAGTACCTTTGCCATTTTATAGTTCGATTCGTTAGTCCAACCTGCAATGTGAGGTGATAGCAATACTTTATCGGAACTAATCAGTTGCTTGAATGCTTCAGGCAGATTGGCTGCATCCAGGTTTTCGAATGAAAGTTTCTCAAATTCCAGTACATCCAATGCAGCACCTGACACACGACCTGATTCAAGCGCTTCAACCAATGCCCGGGTATTGATACACTGTCCGCGGGCAGTATTGACAATAAAGATGGGTTTACGAAATTTAGCCAGGTATGCAGCGTCAACCAGTTGATTGGTTTCGTCAGTTAAAGGCAGGTGGAGGCTAACGATATCGGCTTCTTTGAATACCTCATCCATCTGAACTTCATCAACCCAATCATTGCCGAAGCCTGATTTGTATTTATCATAGGCAATAACCCTTGCATTGAAACCGCGCATCCGCTGTGCAAAAGCGCTGCCCATATTACCATAACCGATAATAGCAACTGTTTTGCCACAGATTTCAGTACCCCTATTACCTTCACGAATCCATATACCCTTGCGCACCTCCGTATTCACACGGCACAGATGATTCAGCAACGCCAGTAACATACCTGTTGCATGTTCACCCACCGCATCGCGGTTTCCTTCAGGGGCGTTCAGGCAGGTGATGCCTAAAGATTCAGCATAGGGGAGGTCAATATTTTCCATCCCTGCCCCTACCCTGGCAATGAAGCGAAGGTGTTTAGTATGGTCAAGGGCTTCCTTATCAAGCTTGATCTTACTCCTGATGATCAGCCCGTCATATAAATGCAATTGTTTCAGTAATTCGTTCCTGTCAGTCCCTGTATAATGGAAACAGGTGAAGCCTCTGCGCGTAAGTTCTTCGCTGAGGTATGGATGTGCAGTATCAATAAAAAGTACCTTGCCGGAAGTCATGTGTTAATAATAATTAAAAGGCAAAAGTACACATTAAAGAGCCATAATTGGTTAGTCTAAAAAATTGTAACTTCGCACCCGTTTATAAAGCTATAAGTAATAAAAATTATGTGGAATTTATTAGTTAGAATATTACTTAGAAATCGTCCGGGTATACTTATAGTTATTGGACTTTTAACAATTGTAATGGGTTGGCAGGGTTTGAGTGTGCAGTTATCGTATAACGGTAACACCATGCTTCCTAAATCTGATTCAAGTGTAATTGAATACCAAGCCTTTAAAGATAAGTTTGGTGAAGATGGAAGTATGCTGGTTATTGGTCTGACTAATAAAAACATGTTTCAGCTTGACCAGATAAATGCCTGGTATGACCTTTCAGAAAATATAAAAAAGGTTGACGGAGTCCAGGGCATTACCACCATCACCAAGGCAGTAAATATAGTTAAGAACGATTCCACACATTCCTTTGAGTTTGTACCCCTGGTGACCTCCAGGCTCACTACTCAGGCCCAGGCTGATTCATTAAAAAAGCTGGTTTATTCCTTGCCCTTTTATAAAGGGTTACTGTATAATGCAGAAACGGAATCGTACTTAATGGCAGTCACGCTCGATAAAAACAAGCTGAATGATAAAAGCCGCTTAACGGTTACAGATAATATTGTTAAATGCGCTAAGCAATTTGAAAAAGAAACCGGTAATGAACTTCATTTTTCCGGAATGCCCTATATCAGGTCAGTCATGACCCAAAAGACGAAGACTGAATTATTCCTGTTTATTTTCCTTTCAATCATTATTGCGGCGGCTATACTCTATTTATTCTTCCGTTCCATAAAAGTGGTACTAAGTTCATTGGTAGTGGTAGCAACCAGCATCGTATTCACGCTGGGATTGATAAACCTGCTTGGGTTCAAGATCAGCATTCTAACAGGAGTGATTCCATCACTGATAGTGGTTATAGCAATTGAGAACTGCATTTACATCCTAAACAAGTACCATTGGGAGTATAGGCTACATGGTAATAAAATCAGAGCTTTATCACGGGTCATTCAACGTATAGGCCCGGCATCACTGATGGTTAATACTGCAACTGCAGCAGGTTTTGCAGCTTTTATTATGGTATCAAACCAGATGTTGCGTGAATTTGGTATCGTTGCAGGTATTAGTATCTTCATAGAATATGCACTTTGTATCACTCTGCTTCCTATCATTTTCAGTTATATGAAGCCACCTGATGAAAAGCATCTTTCACATCTCGACAATAAGTTTATCAGCAGAATACTGGAAAAAATAATATACTTGATTGAGTACAAGCGCAAAGCTATTTTTTCGATTGCCGGTTTATTGGTGGTAGTGGGTATTATGGGTACACTGAATTTAAAGACATCAGGGAAGATAGTAGATGATATTGGTGCAAAAGACCCTTTATACCTTGACCTTAAATATTTTGAGAAACAGTTTGGCGGTGTAATGCCTTTTGAGATTTCTATTGATACGAAAAAACCAAAAGGGGCTTTACGGATTCGTACGATTGAAAAAATTGATGAGCTTCAGAATGAAATCATGAAGAACACAGAATTCTCGGAGCCTTTGTCCATTGCTGAGGTTGCCAAGTTTGCCCGTCAGGCATATTTTAACGGGGATCCTGAAATGTACAGTGTTCCGAATTCACAGGAAAAGAACTTTGTTTTTTCATACCTGCCACGCGATGCAGGTAATGCAACAGGTTTATTAAGTTCTTATATTGACAGTACACAGCAAATTACCCGAATCAGCTTCCAGATGAAAGATGTAGTTACCAACGACATGAACAGGTTGCTGGATAGCATCAGGCCGAAGGTAGAGGAAATTTTCCCTGCCGAGGATTATAATGTTTCCCTTACAGGTAATAGTATTGTATATGCTCGTGGAACAGAGTTCCTGATTAAGCACTTGTTCCAGAGCGTTCTGATAGCCATTGGGTTTATTTCATTACTGATGCTGTTGATGTTTAGCAGTTTTCGGATGGTGGTTGTTTCTATGCTACCCAATATTATCCCATTGATAATAACGGCAGCTATTATGGGTTTCACCGGTGTTCCTGTTAAAACATCCACTATTATAATATTCGGTGTTGCCTTAGGTATTTCAGTAGATAATGCAATTCAGTATTTGTCAAGGTATCGGCATGAGCTTAAAATGACCCATAATAACATCAAGCTATCGGCTTTAAATGCATTACGCGAAGCAGGATTTAGCATGATATACACCTCTATTGTACTTGTACTGGGATTTAGTATCTTTATGGTTTCGAGTTTCGGAGGTACTCAGGCACTTGGATTACTGGTATCAACTACGCTTTTTGTCGCTATGTTCTTTAATATGATGGTTTTGCCTTCGTTATTATTGGTACTTGATAAGTATGCGGTAACCAAAGCATTCTCAGCCGAACCTGTTATTGAAGTTTATGATGGTGAGGATGTGAAAGTTGAGGATATCGATATAGAAGAATCCATTGATGAAATGGCAGAAGTAACTAAAAAAGAAGGACTAAATAGTAAGGACTAAATTAATCGATATGAAGGGAATTATTCTTGCAGGAGGTTCAGGTACGCGTTTACACCCATTAACACTGGCAGTTAGCAAGCAGTTAATGCCCATATACGATAAGCCGATGATTTATTATCCCCTATCGGTATTAATGATGGCCGGCATTAATGAAATACTGATCATCTCCACTCCATATGATTTACCCAACTTCAAGAAACTGCTGGGTGATGGGAGCAGCCTGGGATGTCAGTTCAGTTATGTTGAACAGAAGGTTCCTAATGGTTTAGCCCAGGCATTCGTAATTGGCGCTCCATTTGTTGGTAAAGATGATGTAGCCCTGATTCTGGGCGACAATATATTTTATAGTTCAGGCTTGCCCAAATTGCTTGCTGAATGCCGGGAACCTGAAGGCGGGATCGTATTTGCTTACCATGTTTCGGATCCGAAGCGATATGGTGTAGTTGAATTCGATGAAAATAATAAAGCCATATCCATTGAAGAAAAACCCGATCAGCCTAAATCCAATTATGCAGTTCCCGGTCTTTACTTCTACAATAATTCAGTGATTGAAATTGCACAAACTATTAAACCTAGTGCTCGAGGAGAGTATGAAATCACTGATGTGAACAGATGCTATCTGACACAGGGCAGGTTGAAAGTTAAAGTGATGAGCCGTGGAACTGCCTGGCTTGACACAGGGACCTTTTCATCCTTGCTGCAGGCTTCGCAATTTGTTGAAGTGATTGAAACAAGGCAGGGATTGAAAATAGGTTGCATTGAGGAAGTAGCTTATCGTATGAATTATATCAACCGCACCCAATTGATCAATTTGGCTCAACCTTTGTTAAAAAGTGGTTATGGCGATTATCTTTTACATATCACTGAAACCCAATATTTATAGAAGCGATGTTAAATATAGAAGAATTACGAAATAAAATAACTCTTTCATTAAATAAGGTTACTCTTGACGGTGACCCAAAGGGATTATACGAACCTGTTTCATATACCCTTGAGCAAAAGGGCAAAAGGATACGACCTTTAATGGTATTACTTTCCACACAACTTTTTGAAGGAGATCCTGATGAAGCCATCCCGGCAGCTACTGCCATAGAAATATTCCATAACTTCACCCTGCTACACGATGATATTATTGATAAAGCACCATTACGCAGGGGTTATCAAACAGTTTACAAAAAGTGGAACACCAACATTGCCATACTCTCAGGTGATACTATGTTTGCCATTGCCTATGGAGAACTTGCCAAAAGTAAACCGGCTATGCTTCCGCAACTGATGAAAGTGTTTACCCATACTGCTATACAGGTTTGTGAAGGACAGCAATATGATATTGATTTTGAAGAACTTGAATATGTTACGCTCTCTGACTATATTAAGATGATCAGGTTAAAGACAGCCGTATTGCTGGCAGCCAGTCTGAAGATAGGAGCTATTGTAGCGTATGCATCTGATGAAGATGCGGAGAAGATATACAATTTTGGGATTAACCTGGGCATTGCATTCCAGCTTCAGGATGATTTGCTGGATTCATATGGCGACCAGGCTGTATTTGGAAAAAAAACAGGTGGAGATATTGCTGTTAATAAGAAAACAGTCCTTTATATTAAAGCTATTGAAAAAGCCGATGCCTTAACATTATTACGGCTTAATGAGTTGTATACAAACAAACAATTACCGGTTAAAGAAAAGATAAAACAGGTACTGCAAATCTTTGAAAAATTGGGTGTAAAGGCAACAACTGAGGAATTAATTGCTTCCTATTTCAATACCGCATTATCCATTTTTGAATCCATCAATATTTCGGAAGAGCGGAAAAAGGTGATGCTTGACCTGGCAAATAGCATGATGCACCGGGATCATTAATCCGGTTTCATGTTTTCAACTTCTTCGTGAAGTTTTTCCCATGTTTCCATAAGGCCTTCCATTGTCCTTTTTAATTCGTTATATCTTTCATATAAGGAACCATCAGAAATAGCTTTACTGTTTTGCTCAGGATTGGCAAGCATCTGATCAATTTGAGCTATTTCTGCTTCAACCTTCTGAATCTGGACTTCCGTTTTTTCTATCTTGCTATTAATCTTTCTGATTTCTTTTTCAAAAAGCTTACGTTTTCCATATTGCAGCTTATTTTGAGAAGCAGATTGTTCCTGCTGACTGCTTTGATTCTTAATATTCTGTGCTGAAAGCTGGTCGAGGGTCTGAATTTTTCGTTTTGCTAAAAAGTCATAGATATCACCGATATACTGCTTTACATTACCATCCCTGAATTCAAACACCTTTTGAGTAAGTCCCTGAAGAAAATCACGGTCGTGAGAAACCACGATTAAGGTACCATCAAATAAGAGCAGGGCATTCTTTAAAATATCTTTCGACATCATGTCGAGATGGTTGGTAGGTTCATCGAGAACGAGTAGATTTACCGGTGATAGTAACAAACGGGCCAGGGCAAGCCGTGACTTTTCACCTCCACTCAGTATTTTTACTTTTTTATCTATGTCTTCGCCGGTAAACAGGAAACTGCCCAGAATATTACGTACCTTGGAGCGCATTTCGCCCACTGCCATTTCATCGATGGTTTCAAATACGGTATTTTCAGAATTCAGCAAATCAGCCTGATTTTGGGCATAATATCCAACCTTAACATTGTAACCGATATTGCACTCACCTGTATGCTGAAGGTTTTCGACAATAATTTTAGCCATGGTTGTTTTGCCTTCCCCATTCTTACCGACAAAAGCAACAAAATCATTCCTTTCAATAGCAAAATCAACATTCTCAAATATTCTCTTCTGACCATAGTATTTAGTCAGCCCCACGGCCTCAACAACTACCCTGCCTGAAGATGGTGCGGGAGGAAATTTGAAATGGATAGAAGATTTATCAATATTTTCAACTTCAATCCTGTCAACTTTTTCGAGCATTTTAACCTTTGACTGAACCTGTCGTGACTTAGTAGCTTTATAACGGAAACGTTCAATAAATCGTTCTACATCAGCAATTTGCTTTTGCTGATTGGTATATGCTGCCAGTTGCTGTTCATGAAGCTCAGCTCTTTGATCAACATACTCTGAATAAGAACACTTAAAGTCATAAATCTTACCTAATGAAATTTCAATAGTCCTGCGAGTAACATTATCCAAAAAAGCCCTATCGTGAGATACCAGGATCACTGCACCGTTGAAATTCTGCAGATACTCTTCAAGCCATTGAATGGATTCTATATCGAGGTGATTGGTAGGTTCATCGAGTAAGAGCAGATCGGGTTTTCGGAGAAGCAGCTTCGCAAGCTCGACCCTCATACGCCAGCCTCCGCTAAACTCCGTGATCTTACGGTTAAAGTCAGCAATTGAAAATCCCAGTCCAAGCAATACTTTCTCGGTTTCACCTTCCATGCTGTTGCCACCCAAAATATTGAAGTGTTCATTACAATCGTTAAGCCTTTCAATCAGTTGCATGTACTGGTCAGAATGATAATCGGTGCGTTCAGTGATTTGCTTGCTGAGCTTTTCACTTTCAACTTTAAGTGCCAGTGCCTGATCAAATGCTTTTAGGGCTTCCTGAAAAATAATACCGGTGCCGGTAGTCACCATTTCCTGTGGCAAATAGCCAATGGATAAATCTGATGTTTTGGATATAGTACCCGTTTCAGGAATTTGCTCACCATTGATGATACGGAGCAATGTGGTTTTACCTGCACCATTCTTACCGACAAGGCCTACCCTGTCGCGTTCATTTATAAGAAAGGAGACATTATCAAACAGGTATTTACCGGTAAAAAAGATAGAAAGGTTATTAACAGAAAGCATTAAAGTTCAGGATTTAAGTTTTGCAAAATTAAACTTTTTAAGTTAACGGTCATAATTGGTTGAATAGCAATATTGAATAAGATATAAAGCCAGTCAACCATAAAACTGCCGACCAAATGAATGTATTACATTTTGTATGTCCATAGTTATCATTATATATTTATTTTTCTTTTATTTTTTTATTTTACTATTTGTGGTATGATTATTGATACTATTTATTGTAGAAAATATTATCAATATTATTGAATGGACTAACGGCGACAAAAGCTTGCATTGATAAGCGGAAAATTAACTGGTAACCAAGTCAATAAATGCATTTACATTGAATGAATGTTTTCTGTTTTTTTTAGTAGTGCACTACTTATTTATATTGTTTTTCAGCGTTTTATAATTGGAAGTAAAATATCTTTCGTGAAAATGTAAATATTTTTACTAAAAAGCGTATTACCTATTGCCAAAAAACTTATTAAGATATACACCTCAATGAACACACAAATAAAAAGGAATAGTTCAGAGTATTATATAAATTACGCGGTATGAAGACCCATTATTCAATTTTAGGGGGGAAATTACTTGGTTTGATATTTTTATTGATGGCTCTCTTTGTAATTTCCCAGGCATCAGCACAACCTTGTAGTAATCCTGCACTTACTCTGAAAGGAGGTGCCACTATTTGTGAAGATACAACAACTAATATCCTCTTTATTATTAATGGAGGTGTTCCTCCATGGCGGGTTACTTATTCCATTAATGGGGTTCCTCAACCTGAAATTAACAATATCACCTATAGCCAATTTATACTTGAAACTAATATTCCGGGTACCTATTTGGGAATAGAAATTTATGATGGTGATAACTGTCCTGGTCATATTACTAATATGAACGGTGTGCTAGTCATTGTGAATCCATTACCAGATCCGGCAGGTGTTATCAGCGGAAATACGATAGTTTGTCAGGGGAATAAAAATATTGTATACTCTGTTAATGAAATTCCTGATGCTACCGGTTATACGTGGACTGTTCCCTCAGGTGCTACTATTATATCGGGCTTAAATACCAATACTATTACCGTAAATTATGGAATTTATGCTATATCAGGCATTGTATCCGTAGCAGGAACAAATGATTGTGGTGCCGGGAATACTTCAACGATTCCGGTAACTGTAAACCCGTTGCCATTAGCAACCGGAGCTATCACCGGTGATGCAACTATTTGTGCAGGAGAACAGGGAGTAGCTTATCAGGTAAATCCGGTTACCAATGCAACAGGATATGAATGGAGTGTACCTGCCGGTGCGGTAATCGCTTCCGGTTACAATACTAATTCCATAATTGTAGATTACTCGCTTGCTGCCATTAACGGGACCATACGATGTAGAGCGACCAACTCATGCGGAATCGGGGCATGGTCACCTGCATTAACTATTACAATAACCAATCTGCCAGGGATCCCAAGCCTTATTACAGGTCCCATGTCAGTTTGTCCAAATGAAACATGGGTTACTTATTCAATCCCGGCTATTGCGACAGCAATAACTTATGAATGGCAGGTACCACCAGGAGCTACCATTGTTAGTGGATCCGGAACAAATCAAATAGTAGTTAATTTTAATTCTGCTCCCTCATCGGGCAATATACTGGTAAGAGGAGTAAATAATTGTGGTTTCGGTCCATGGTCATCACCATTTCTCTTAATAATCAACAACCTCCCCGAAGCAGCAGGGCCTATAAACGGGGCTGCTTCTGTGTGTACTAACCAAACAGATTTAATTTATTCTGTGAATCCTATTCCTAATGCCTCATCCTACGAATGGCAAATACCTTTAGGATTTACTGTTAATGGGCCAGACAATACTAATTCGATAAATTTAGCCTCTACAAATACAGCAATTTCAGGTATAATTAGAGTTAGTGGAGTGAATAACTGCGGTAAAGGTGTTTATTCGGCAAATTTTTATGTAACTGTTTTCTCTTCACCAACTGCTTTTGCAGGAAACAATGCTACTATATGCTCTGATGAGACTTATACTTTAAACGGATCAAGTGCCGGCAATTATAGCTCATTACTATGGAGTAGCAGTGGTGACGGAACCTTCAGCAGTACCACTGCCTTACATCCGGTTTATACACCAGGTATTTTTGATCTCTTAACCGGCTCTGTTTCATTAACCCTCACCGCAGCAGGCAACGGTAATTGTGGAATCATAAACAGTACGTTAACATTAACCATTGTTCCCATTGCAACTGTATCGGCAGGGCCAGATCTGGAAACTTGTGAAGGATCAGGAACTGTAGCACTTAGTGGCATGGGTACAAACTTTCAGATTGCTCAATGGACCAGCTCAGGTGATGGTACTTTTACAAATCCTTCATCGCTGACCGCTATGTATCTGCCAGGGGTGAATGACATTGCTAATGCTTCTGTTATACTTACTCTTACGGTAACGGAGAGTGGAATTTGTGCTACTACTGTTTCAGATGACCTTATACTTCACATTTCAAAACAACCGTTCGCTGATGCCGGTACTAACAGCCAAATATGTGGTACTAGTCAGGTGGCGCTTAACGGAGGAGCACAGAATTACACTTCATTATTTTGGATGACTTCAGGAAATGGATACTTCCTTGATCCTTCTGTCCTTAATACATATTACCTGCCAAGTGAAGATGATGTTAATTCAGGCAGTGTTGTACTCACCCTGTTGGTTAATCCAATATCACCATGTGCAAATCCTGCTTCCGACAATATAACTATTACCATCACACAAAACCCGACTATAGACGCAGGTCCGGATATAGCACATTGCGGAGGAGCAGGTTATTTATTAAACGGCAGTTCTGCATCTGGATATTCATCAATTCTTTGGAGCACAACAGGAACCGGAACATTTGATAACCCAGGGAATCTACACCCTACATACCTGCCAAGCCTGTTTGATCAAAACACAGGATCAGTAACACTGTCAGTTACAGCAGAAGGTATCGGTGATTGCTCAGGATTGTCAGCCCATGATGAAATGACATTGTACATTAACCCTAATCCTGTTGTCAATACAGGTGCCCCGGTATCTTTATGTGAAGGCTCTTCACTTACTATTAATGATGCAACCGGTAATTATTATAGTTCCATCAATTGGGCAACTTCAGGATCAGGAGAATTTGTGAATAATGGCACATTGACACCTACTTATATCCCAAGTACAGGCGATCTGAATTCAGGTTCAGTCATCTTAACATTAACAGCAGCACCACTTGTACCATGCACTGAGTCGGTAAGTTCATCAAAAATCTTAACATTCATAGTAAATCCGACTGTTTTTGCAGGTATTGACGGTATGGTATGTGATAACTCACCCTATACAATTTCTGATGCATTTGTAACCAATAATGGCGCTGTTCTTTGGACAAGTAATGGAACAGGATTATTTACTGATCCTTCATCTGTTAACACCAGTTATGTACCAGGTATCAGTGATATTATCCATGGCTCAGTGATATTAACACTCACTGCAATGGGTAGTTCCCCTTGCAATACCCCGGCAAGTGATCAGCAAGTACTGACCATATACAGTTCACCAACTTGCAACGCCGGTATTGATGGGGTTACTTGTGAAAATTCAACTTATACCATAACAACTGCCACTGCAAGCCTGAATTCAAATATTCAATGGACTACAAGTGGAACAGGCATATTAACGAATGCAGGAACATTGTCTCCCTCCTATAAACCATCACATTTTGATGCTATAATGGGAACTGTAACCCTCACCTTGACAGTAAAAGGGACAGCTCCATGTGACGACCTGATTGCTGATATGATGCAATTGCTGATTATGCCCCCGGCTATTGCAGATGCAGGTAACAGTTCTACAGCATGTATTGCTGTACCTTTTACTATTACTACAGCAACTGCTTCAAATTACTCTTTAATAAACTGGACTTCATCAGGAACAGGTTTATTAGTCAATTCTAATAGCTTTAGCCCTACCTACACTCCTGATGATGCTGATTTGTTAAATGGATCAGTTACCTTGACCATGCATGTACAAGGTATTTCACCATGTTCAGGTATTTCAGAGGACTATGTGGTACTCACCATTACAGGTTCCTCAACTGCTAATGCAGGTCCTGATGCACAGGTTTGCAATGGTAACAATTACACCATTACAGGTGCTTCAGGTACAAACTATACTGCAATATCATGGTCAACATCAGGAACCGGAACATTTACAGGTAGTAATACATTTACACCTACTTACAATCCCAGCTATGCTGACTATGAGAACGGTAGTGTTATCTTATCACTCATTACTACTTCAGTAAGTCCTTGTTCAGGTTCTGTTTCTGATGAAATGTTACTTTCTTTTGCTGATGGTGCAGTGGCTGATGCAGGCCCTGATGCAGAGCTATGCTTTGGCTCTGATTTTACAATAACCGAAGCAAGTGCAATTGGAGCAATATCAATTTATTGGTCATCAACAGGTAGTGGAACTTTGTTAAACCCAACCACTCTGACCCCTACCTACATTCCTTCATATTCTGACCTAACAACTGGCACTATTGTCCTGACCCTCACGGTTATCGGAACAGCCCCATGCCTGAGTTCATCAACTGATTTTATGACTCTGACAATTAGCTCCTTACCTGTTGGATTAACCAATATTATTGGTCCACCTATTGTTTGCGCAGGCCAGGCAGGGGTTGTTTACACTATCACCCCCCCGGTACAATATGCAACTTCATATAATTGGATTTTACCCTCTGGTAGTACAATTGTTGCAGGCAACAATACATCAACAATAACTGTAGATTTTGGTATTACTGCTCTATCAGGTGATATTAATGTGATTCCGGTAAATGCTTGCGGAAGTGGATCAATGGCATCTTTCACATTAACTATTAACCCGGCTTCAGGAATACCGGGAAGTATATCCGGACCTACTGATGTTTGCCAGAATTCAACCAATGTACAATACTCAGTTGATCCTGTCCAAGGTGTTACCAATTATCAGTGGACTGTACCAACTGGAGCAAATATTGTTTCAGGGGCAGGAACAAACACCATACTTGTTGATTTTGGTGCTACTGCGATTTCAGGTAAT
>Ga0172378_10002969_pt1 | contig 15916 bp, 16 predicted proteins | sample GrowelOW332metaG_FD_119755 | JGI IMG/M metagenome (GOLD analysis project Ga0172378, IMG submission 119755) | Groundwater microbial communities from an aquifer near a municipal landfill in Southern Ontario, Canada - Pumphouse #3_1 metaG | ecosystem: Environmental > Aquatic > Deep subsurface >... | reverse complement strand
CCAAATGAGCTTTTTAGTGAACTAAATTTAAGACTAAATTCTGGTAATAAAATAGGATTAGTAGGACGAAATGGTAGTGGAAAATCTACACTTTTCAAGTTAGTTCTTGGTGAAGAACAAGCTGATGGTGGAGAAGTAATGATTCCACGAAATTATAAAATTGGAGCATTAAAACAATATTTTGATTTTACTGAAAAAACATTAGTTGAAGAAACAGCTTTAGCACTTGCAGAGGATGATAAATTTAGTATTTATAAAGTTGAAAAAATATTATATGGATTAGGTTTTTCGCAGGAAGATTTAGAAAAAGAACCAAAATCATTTTCAGGTGGTTATCAAATCAGAATAAATCTTGCAAAACTTTTATTAACTGAACCAAATATGCTTTTACTTGATGAGCCGACAAACTACTTGGATATTTTATCTATTAGATGGTTAAAAGCTTTTCTTAAAAACTTTGATGGTGAAGTAATACTAATTACTCACGATAGAGATTTTATGGATAGTGTTTGTACTCATACGATGGGAATTATTAGAAGAAATGCTTATATGATTGCAGGTGGAACTGAGAAGTTTTATGAGCAATTAGCAAGTAATGAAGAACATCATGAAAAACAAAAACTAGCTCAAGATAAAAAAATAAAAGAGCTAGAAGATTTTATTTCAAAAAACAAAGCTCGTGCTTCAACTGCTGCACTTGCTCAATCAAAAGTGAAAATCCTTGAAAAAATGGATGTTTTAGAAGATATTGGATATGACACAACTTTAAAATTTGATTTTAATTTCAAAGATACTCCTGCTAAATTTTTACTTGAAGTAAAAGATGTAAGTTTTGGATATTCAAAAGATAATATTTTATTTAAAGATATCTCATTTGCACTTCAAAAAGGTGAAACACTTGGAATCATTGGAAAAAATGGTAAAGGAAAATCAACTTTACTAAATGTAATTGCTAATGATTTAACAGCATTAAGTGGAACTATTGATTATCATGGAAGTGCTGTTTTTGGTCACTTTGGTCAAACTAATATTTCTCATTTAAATAAAAATAGCACAATTATGGATGAAATTCATTCTACAAATACAAAATTACCAGAGTCTGTGATTAGAAGTATTTGTGGTTTAATGATGTTCTCAGGAGATAATGCGAAAAAGAAAATTTCTTTATTATCAGGTGGAGAGAAATCTAGGGTAATGCTTGGAAAAATTATTGCAAAAGATGTAAATATATTATTCCTAGATGAGCCTACAAATCACCTTGATATGGATTCTATTGTAGCATTAACAAAAGCTATAAAAGCCTTTGAGGGTTCAAGTATAATCGTAACACATAGTGAAGAATTATTAAGAGCTGTTTGTGACAGATTAATTGTATTTGCAAATGATGAAGCCGTATGTTTTGAAGGAACTTATGATGAGTTCTTAGAAAAAATTGGTTGGGATGACGATGTTGTTGAAGTAAAAAAAGAAAAAACTGTAAAAGTAAATAAAAAAGAGAGCAAAAAACTTAGAGCTTTAATTGTTGCTGAAAAATCTAAAGCAACATCACCACTAAAAAAAGAGGTTGAAAAGTTAGAAGCTGAAATTTCAAAACTTGAAGAGTTACTTGACCATGACCAAAATGAATTAACAAAAGCTACAAATAAAGGGGATAATAATTCATCTCTTGAGCTTTTAAAAAATATTAATAAATATGAAAAAGAGATAGAAACTAAATTTTCAGCACTTGAAATATCACAAACAAAATTAGATGATATGAATAAAGAGTTTGAAAAAAGAATGAACGAAGTTTAATCTAGTAGTTTTAAGCTAATAATAGCTTAAAACTTTTAGGTGTAAATAGTTTGAGGGTTTCACTTTTTTGTGATTTCAACTCATTTGAGAATCCATTTTTACTAAAAATTACAAAAATATCTACATTTAAATCTATTGATTTACAATCTTCTTTTAGTCTGTTTAATTCATTTTTTTTAAGTTTTGAATTTATATATTTACAACTTCCTGCTATAATTTTTCCAGAAGTTGTTTTTGCAACTAAATCTATTTCAATTTTTTCATCCCAATATTTACCAAATTGTTTAATAGGGTCTTGAGCAAAGGCATCTCTTATATATTCCATAGCAAGTTCTTCAAAAATAAAATTACCAAATTCAGCTTCTTTATTTTCATATAATTCAAAAAATTCTTTATAATCTTTTTCTTTAATTCCTTTATAAATTGGAGATACAAATGCAAACCAGAATCTCAAAAATGGAGCAGTAAAAAGAAGTTTTTTTGCAATTTTATCATCACCTCTTTTTTTTGCTAAGTGATGCTGTGAAGATTCTATTTCGATGATTCCTCTATCAATTATCTTTTCAACACATCTACTTCCCTCTTCAAAACTTACAAAAGCTCTTTTAAAAGAAGTAGTTGTTCTTCTATCACCTTGTGCAATTCCTGTTAAAATAGCTTGATCCACTTTGTATCCTCCACATATTGTCGTAATCTCATATTTAAGATTTGCATAATCATTTAAAATATGTTTTTCAATTAGCTCAAGTAAAGGTTTTGTTGTGTCAATTTTTATATTTAATCCGCCAAATACGATAAAGTATTTAACAGCTATTTCCATATCTTGGATGTTATTTTCTTTACAAAAAATTTTAAATTGATTTTTTGTTGATTGGTCTATTAAAATGATGGGAAATCCTTAATTTTTATTATATTTTTGCAAAAAACTATTTAGAGAGTTTGCAAATTGTTGAGAATCTTTTTGATTAAAAGGGGGCGGACCTTTTGTTATCTCTCCACTATCTCGTATATCTTGCATTAGATTTCTAATTGCTAGATATTGTTTGATATTATCTTGTGTATACATAGCACCTCTATGATCTATTGCATGGGCATTTTTTTCAATTGTTCTATTTGCAAGAGGAATATCTGCTGTAATTACCAAATCATTTTTTTCTAACATTTCAACAATTTTATCATCAGCTTCATCTGCACCTTGATTTACAATTATATATTGTATGTGATTAGAATCACCTATATTTATTTTTTTATTAGCAATTACAATAGTATCTATTTTTTGTTTTTCAATGGCTCTTAAAATTATAGGTTTAAGTAAATTAGGAAAAGCATCTCCATCTATAAAAAGTCTCATATTTTAAACAAATCTTTTGGGTCTATATGAGCTGAATCTTTTGTTGCTTGGAACATTAAACTATCATCTACTCGTCCAACTACATAACCTTGTTTTATCCATTTCCCAACAACTAATGTAGGTGAAATTTCATCTAAATGAGAATAAATTGTATGAAGTCCACCTTCGTGTTGAATAATAACTACATTAGCCAACATTCCAGCATTTTTTTTTGCATAAACTACTTTTCCATTTAAAACAGAAACAACTTTTGCTTTTGATTCATCACTTTTTAAAACAATTGATTCATTAAATAATTTTATTTTATAAACAGGGTCATAATAAGTTCCGAAGTTTTTCACTACTTTAAATGATTTTAATGGAGCAATAGTTTTTTCACCTTTATATTTTATTATTTGAATACCATCAGTTGAAGAACCTATTTTTTTAACATCAAGATTTAGATTTTTAGCATATCTTTGGTTTCTAACATCAGCTGTTTGTACTACATCATCATCTAAAGGTGCAGAAGATGATTCTTCTTCTGTAACTTTTTGATTAGTAGCTTTTTTTTGTGCTAAAAGTTCTTGTAGTTTTCTTCTTTTATCTTCTGCTTCATTTTCAGCTCTAGCTTGAGCTTTTTTTGTTTCTTCATCTTTTAAAATATTTAATTCAGAAAGAAGATTTTTTAATGATTCTTGTTCTTTTGCAACTTTATTTAACTCTTCTTGATAAGATTTATGTTGTTCTTCTAAACTAATAAGAGAACTTGAATGTTTTTCTTTTAATATTGTTAATTTGTTTTTTGTTTTTTGTCTATCTTCAATATAAGAAGCAATTTTTTCTATATCTTTTTGATTATTTTTAGTATTTGTAGATAATGCACTATAATTTGTGTTTAATTTTGAAACTTTTTCCTTTGAATATTGTGATAATAAAGTATAGATTTCATTATCAATTAATTCTTGTAAAGTATCTTCCGATGCCAACTTTAGTGCAATAGAAATAGAAAATTCTTCAATTATAGTATCAACAATTTGTTCTTCATGGCTAGTTTTTTCTCTAATTAATTCAGTAGATTTAGAGTTTAAATCACTTAATTTATATTTTGCATCTTCTAAAAGTTTTTGATGTTCTGTAATATCTGAATTAATTTGATTTATATCTTTTTCAAGAGTTGTAATATTTGAGTTTTGACTTTCAATTTTTTCTGCTAATTCTTTTATTTTTAAACTTGCATTCTCTTTTTTATCATCACTGGAATTAAGTTTTTCAGTATTAGTTTGTATTTTTTTGTCAATATTAGAAGCAGCAAAAATAGCATTTAATGATAATATTATTAATAAAAAAAATAGTTTAATCATTATTTATCTTATATTTTAATAATACTCCAAATATCGTAAATATAGAAATACAAAATGATAATAAAAATATTTTCATAAGTTCAACAAATATATTTATGTCTATATCTACAATTTCATGTAATTCTAAAGGAAATAAAACTGTCATATTATGAGAAACATAATATAAAAATCCAGCAGAAATTAAAAATGACAATAAAGAGCTAATCAAAGCATAATTTAATATTGATGAAGCACTATATAAAATAGAAGCTCCATGAAGCCTTAAAATGGATATTTTTACACTATGTTCATGAAACCAAAGTTTTATTTGTTTTGCAATAATAATTATTGCAAAAATAGTAATAATAAAAAATAGAATAAAAGAGACACTATTTAATAAAAGTAATAATAAATATATTTGATTATGATTTTTATAAAAAACTTCAACTTTTTTTACATTTTTATTTTGTAATAAAGTCTGTTTTATATCTTCAAGTTCACTGCTAGTTGGAAATATTTCTAAATAAATTTGATAAAAATTTGGAAGTCTTTGTTTTAAAAGTTCAATTGAAGTATCTGATAAAGTAGATTGTATGCTCGAAATAATTTTATCATTTGGTAGATTTTGTATTTTTTCTACTTTTATACCAGCTAATTCTTTAATGGCATTTTTCTCTAAAGGATTAATTGTAACTATAATAATAGAATAGTCTCTTGATATTTTTGATTTGTAATTATCAACCACATTATTTATCAATAAAAACATAGAAAAAGTAATTAACATAGAAAGTAAAGGAATTAAAAAAGCAAATACATTCTTAAGAAACTTCATAAATAATTCCATCCTCAATTGATAATTGTCTAAATTTAATTCCAAGATTTTTAGGAACACGGTGAGTTACAACAACAATAGTAATTCCTAATTGTTCATTTGCACCTTTTAATAAATTCCACACAACTTCAGCTGAAAAATCATCAAGATTTCCTGTTGGTTCATCAGCTATTATTATTTTTGGATTATGTGCTAATGCCCTTGCAACGGCAACTCTTTGTTGTTCTCCACCACTTAGTTCATTTGGATAATAACCAGCTCTGTGAGCTAGTCTTACATGAGCTAAAAGTTTGTTAGCTTGATCTTTTGATATTTCATCAGAATAGCCATTTATTTTAAGAGGAATCATAATATTTTCTTCAATAGTATATTCATTTATTAGCTTATAATCTTGAAAAATAATACCAATATCTTTTCTTAAAATTCTTAATCTTTTTCCTCTTATACCAAAAACTTCTTGATTATCTATTTTAAGACTTCCGTGTTTTAAGGGAATATCTCCATAAAATGATTTTAATAGTGTTGATTTACCACTTCCTGAATTTCCACCTATAAAAATAAATTCCTTTGGTTTTATAGAAAAATTCCCTTTTTTTATAACATATTTATTATCATCATATGAAAGATAAATATTCTTAGCTTCTATCATCTACTTAAAATCTCTTTTAACTTTTCATGGGCATTTATATTAGAACTAGTAGGAAGGGGATTTCCTTGATAATAAGAAGTATTTCCTTCATTTACATAAATATATTTTGTAACTGGTCTGTCAAAATTTCCCATTGTTAATTTTATAAGTCCTGAATTTTGAGAGTTTTCAACAGTGTAAAGCTCTTCTATATGAATAAAATAATCTTTCTCAATTAATGATTTTGTAGGAATTGTTGTTAAAATATTATTAAAATTTATTTTAAAATCAAAAGAGAAATCAAAATTTAAATTAATATTTTCATCAATATCTTGTGCTTCTAAAACTACATCATAAATATTTTTACCTTGTTTTTTCCATCGATCTTCATATTTACTTGATACTGCTAAATCTTTATTTATATCAATAGTAATTTTTCCTTTAGGCAGATTTGTAAGAACTTCCGTACAAAAATCAAAATATTTTCTACTATCTGTTCGTAATTCTAATGTTCCAGAAACTTTTAAAACTCTTAAAGCTTCATTTACAAACTCATTTGAGTAGATTCTTCTATGTGGTTTTTTGTCCCAAGGAACAGGAAAATGTACAAATATTTTTCCAACTTTATTTGATTCAATAAACTCCATAAAAAGTCTTGCATCATAATTTACAACTAAAACATTTGTAATATTTTGAAGCTCAAGTTGTTTTAGAAGCTGTTCAATAGATGGATAGTGAATTTCAAGACCAATAAATTGAATATTTGGATTTGTTTTTGCTTGATGTAAAAGATGTCTTCCACTTCCAAAGCCAATCTCAATTTGAATTTCTTTATCTGTATTAAAATCATCAACAAAATAGTTAATATCTTTTAGATATTCATTTTTTGTTTCTTCTTTTAGTTTTAAATTATGTGTATTTGAGAATAATACTTTTGCATTATTCAAATTTACATAGGCATTTAAAGCATTTTTTACTAATGTAACCGGAGATAATCTAGTTACTTTATCAGCTTTAATCATAAAATCATCATTTTTTGGTTTTAGTGATAATAAAAATTCTTTATTTTCATTTTCTAATGCAATTCTATATTCAATCTTTCTATTTTTTTGTGTAAAATTGTAAGATTTTGCAATAAACTTAAATTCTACTCCATCTTTTTGTGATGGAATAGTTATTAATTCTTTTTTTTCAAATACTATATGTGGCATTTATCTTCTTGATTATAATAATTTTGGTTTAGTTTAATTTTTGCTAAATTAGAGTTTGGATTAGTTATAGAATTAAAACTCATACCTTGAACAGAGTTTGAATAATTTTCAAGACCATCTTTATCTATTGCTACAATTTTATAATAATAAGCTTTTCCACTATCTTCAGTAGTATCCGTATATTGTAAAGTATTAGCATTAACTTCTTTTATTTTTGAATAACCTAAAGCACTAAATGAACTTCTATATATTGCATATTTTACAACATCACTTGTGCTAGATGCATTCCAACTTATTGTAATTCTTTTAGCTTGACTATTTGTTGTTTGAATATTACTAACATTAGCTGGTAAAGGTTTTGTTTTCCCAATAACCACCTTACTAGGAGCTGCTTCTACATCATCAAAACTAAATGCTTTAATTCTATATTTATAACTAGTATTATCATCTAATCCTGTATCTAAATATTCAACTTGGAGTCTTTCTTTTATAGTTTTTAAAAGTATCCATTCATTTAAAAAAGTATTGTATTTTTCAATTCTATAATAACCAACTCTTGTATCTGTATGTGGTCTCCAAATTAATTTGACACTTTTTGGTAAATTAGAGATTGCTTGTATAAATTCAACAGGGACAATACGAGGAAGAGTTTGAACAATATATGCATCTGTTGTTTTTGATTCAATGCCATCAGCTGTTATTGAAGATATTTGATAAGCATATCTAGTTTTTGGTTCTAAACCTTTATCAACATAATGAGTTGCATATTTATTATCCATTGTTTTTACAAGTTTTAACTCATTTGAACCTTTATCTAATTCTGTTCTATAAAAATTGTAACCAATAACTCTTGAGTCATTTACTTTTTCCCATTCAAATCCAATATTTGCCATGTCAGGAATAGATTTTATAGAATCATAATTTACTACTTCAATAGAATTATCTACTCTTGGTTTTGTTGGAGCATTGAAGTTATCAATGATATTTGTACAACCACTAAATAAAAGTATTAAAGTTGCTAACGATGTCGTTTTCATTAAGTTTGTCATTTATATTCTCCTTTTGAAAATTAATGTTTAGGAATTCATCCATATCATTTGGTAAATTTGCTTTGAAACTCATTTGCTTATTTGTGATAGGATGAGTTAAATAAAGATAATAAGCATGCAAATAAAATCTATTTATTTTATTTAATTCGCCCTTAAAACCATATAAATTATCACCTAATATATGCCTATTTATCGAACTTAAGTGAACTCTAATTTGATGAGTTCTTCCTGTAAATAATTTTGCTGCAATTAATTCAAAATTTTCTTTATCACTTAATGAAATTTTATTAAATGCTGATTTTGCAAATCTTCCATTTTCTTCAATTGACATTTTTAATCTATTATTTGAATTTCTAGCTATTGGTTTATCAATTATAATATTATCTTTTAATGGCATATCAATTATTGCTAAATAATATCTTCCCATAGTTTTATCTTCAAGTTGTTTTGATAATCCGACATGGGCTTGATTTGTTTTTGCAACAACCATAACACCGCTTGTTCCTTTATCGATTCTGTGTACTATTCCATGTCTTTCTTCACCACTTAGCGTTGATAATGAGATATTATTTAGTTTTAACCAATCGACTAAAGTTGCATCTTTTACACTTGGTGCATCATGAACAGTTAAGTTGTAAGGTTTATTTATAACTAAAATATCATCATCTTCATAAATAATTTGTACATTTTTATCTTTTAAAGACTCTTTTACAAAATTTTCATCTTTTTTAGGATTTAGTTCGGCTTCTGGGAAATGAACTTCAATACTTTGATTTTCTTTTAATTTAAGACCAGTTTTGCTTACTACTTTTCCATCTACTTTTACATACTCTTTTTTAATTAGTTGTTCGATTTGATTTCTTGAAGCATCAATTTGCGATGCTAGAAATTTATCTAATCTATTTGTTTCAAAAACAATAAAATTTTTATCCATATTTAGATACTCTTTCACTATGCGTTTATTTGATAAAAGAATTATTTCCCATTTTGATTATTTGTTAATAATATTTATTTTACCTTTGATATTTATATCATACCATTTAATTGGTGAAACAAACGAAAGGTTAGCTAATAAACAACTAGTATATTATGTAATTTCTATTTTTATATTTCTAATAGTTTTTATTTTACCTATTAGAAGAAAAATTAGAGTTATACCAACTTTATATTGGTTAGGTATTATATTATTGATTGCTGTTGAATTTTTAGGTATTACAAAATTAGGTGCTACACGATGGTTGCCTATACCTTTTTTAAATACAACGATTCAGCCCTCAGAATTAATAAAACCAGTATTCATTTTGATGCTTGGATATTTAATTTATCACAAACCACCACCAAAAGGTGGTTATGGTTTATCTGATTTTCTTTATTTTTCAGTATATATTTTATTACCATTTATATTAATTGCTAAAGAACCTGATTTAGGAACGGCAATGATTTTACTTTTAGTAGGTTACGGTGTTTTATTTATTATTGGTATAAATTGGAAAATTTGGGCAACTATTCTTATTGTAATAGGAATATCTTCACCCTTTATTTATACATATTTAATAAAAGATTATCAGAAAAAAAGAATCACTGATTTTGTTTCAGAAGAACCAAGTTATCATGTTCAACAATCAATTATTGCAATTGGTTCAGGTGGACTTACTGGAAAACAAAGCGAAGATGCAACTCAAACTCAATTAAAGTTTTTGCCAATTGCAACAAGTGACTTTATTTTTGCATATTTTGTTGAAAGACATGGATTTCTTGGTGCAATTGGATTAATATTTTTATATACATTAATTATTATTCATTTACTTAGTATGAATTATTATTTTAAAGATGATTATATGATTAGAGTTTTTTCTTCAGGATTAGGACTATTAATCTTTTTTAATATGAGTGTAAATATTTTAATGGTTATAGGTTTTGCTCCTGTTGTTGGGCTTCCTTTACCTTTATTCTCCTATGGTGGAAGTTCATTTATTAATTTTATAGTTACATTTGCTATTTTAGAAAATTTATTGGCATTTAGATATATGAATTTATATAATTATGAAAGAAAGTTATAACGAGGAGATTAAATCATCCCTTGTTTTTCTAAAACATTATTTAAAATTTCTAAATCGTCAATTGAATCACCACACGCTTTTTTATCAGTTTTTATTTCAACTATTTCCTTTTGTTTTTCACCAACATACATGTAATTCAAAATATATTCTCGTTTTAATAAATCAACAGTACTTCTATCTTCACATAATGAGTCTTGAATTTGTTTTTTAAATTTATTTTTTAAAAATTTATCATCTAAAAGAACTTCATGAAGTTGGTATTTATAATAAATAGTTTTATCTTTTTTATAGATGTCGATTAAAGTACTATTCATGTCTATTTGAATTGGTAATTTATCTTTAAAACTTTCAATTTCCTTTTCCAAAGCATAATCTTCAAAAAAGTAAAATTTACTAACTTCAATGAAGAAATTAATAGAAAACAATAAATTAATACTTACTAAAGCCTTTGATAAAAATGACCAGATTCTTGAACCTTTATATTTATTAGCTGTTCTATAAATGGCTAATGATATAAGAATAGAATAAATTAAAATGATAAAATATAAAAAGAATTCTAAATAATTTTCCTTATTTTGTGCATATTTTGTTTGCATAAAAAACATTTCAAAAAAAATTTCAATTAAAAATGATAAAAAAATAAACCAGAACCAAAAAACAACAACTAACGAAGTTTCTCCACTTATTAGTTTATAGAAATAGTTTTTATTTATTGACATTTTTTTCCTTAATATAATCTATATTGTACATTGAATCTTAGTTTTGTTGCAGTTTGAGGTTTTGGGTAATCTTTATATGCAATTTCTATTAATTCCAATGAATAATTATCTAAAACAGCGTATCCAGAGGAATCTATAACTTTTAAACCTGTAATACTTCCATCTGGATGAAACATAAATTCTATAATATTTACACCACCAATTCTAAGCTTTGCAGCAAGTGGTGGATAACCTAATCTATTTAAAACTCTTTGCGTAATACTCTGAAAATTGTTTAAATTTTTTTCTAAATATGCTTTTTGAACTTTTGTAAATTTATCATATTCTTCTCCATATAATTTTTGAAGTTCATTTAGAATTTCTTTATTTATAGGTTGTTTTTGAGATAAAAAATCTTCTAATGTTTTATCTTGAAGAGATTCTTTTTTATTTACAATTTGTTCATTTAATACTTTTTTTTGTAATTCTTTTGATTTTTCAAAATCTATTTTTTTATTATTCTCAACTTTTTTCTGAATCTCTTTTTTTACTACTACTTCTTTTTGAATTTTTGGAAGTTCAGCTTTTTCTTGGGTTACTTTATTTATTATAGGTTCTTCTTTTTTTAACTTTACAAATTTTACATCAGATTTTTTTATAATTTCTTCTTTAATTTGATTATTTTTTTTAAATTCATCAGTATTATATTTCTTAAATAAAAAAAAATGTAAAGATATTGAAATAATAAAGGCTAGGATAATAATTTTCATAGCGCGATTATAGTACAATTACACTAATAAATGATTAATAGGAATATAGAATGTTTAATAAATCAATAAAAGCTTATGACGAAGCTTGTGAAGTAATTCCTGGTGGAGTTGATTCGCCTGTTAGGGCTTTTAAAAGTGTTGGAGGAACTCCACCTTTTATAGAAAAAGGTGAGGGTGCTTATTTATTCGATATAGATGGGAATAAGTATTTAGATTTTGTACAAAGTTGGGGACCGCTTATTTTTGGTCATTGTGATAAAGATATTGAAAATGCAGTAATTGAAACAGCAAAAAAAGGTCTTTCTTTTGGTGCTCCTACAATTCTTGAAACACAACTGGCAAATGAAATTGTTGATATGTTTGATAATATCGATAAAGTTAGATTTGTTAGTTCAGGAACAGAAGCTGTAATGTCTGCAATTAGACTTGCAAGGGGAGTAACGGGAAAAAATGATATTATAAAATTTGAGGGTTGTTATCATGGACACTCAGATTCCCTTTTAGTACAAGCTGGTTCTGGAATGGCAACATTTGGAAGTCCAAGTAGTCCAGGAGTTCCTGCTGATTTAACAAAACACACTTTAATTTGTGAATATAATAATATTGGAAATCTAAAAAAATGTTTTGCTGATAGTTCTGATATTGCTTGTATTATTATTGAACCAATCGCTGGAAATATGGGATTAGTTCCAGCAGATAAAGAGTTTTTAAAAGCTTGTAGAGAACTTTGTGATGAGAATAATGCTTTATTAATTTTCGATGAAGTAATGTCTGGTTTTAGAGCTTCTTTAAAAGGTGCAAGTGGAATTTCAAAAATAAAAGCTGACATAATTACTTTTGGAAAGGTAATTGGTGCTGGAATGCCAGTAGGTGCATTTGCTGCAAATAAAAAAATAATGGGATATTTAAGTCCTGATGGAACTGTTTATCAAGCTGGAACTCTAAGTGGAAATCCTGTTGCAATGGCAGCTGGGTTAGTGAGTCTGCGAAAATTAAAAGCAAATCCTGAGATTTATGATGATTTAAGCGCTAAAGCTTTAAGGTTAGTAAATGGTTTAAAAGAAATAGCTAGAAAAAATGATATTTCTTTGCAAGTGAATACAAGAGGAAGTATGTTTGGTTTTTTCTTTTGTGAAAAAGAACCTAAAAACTTTAAAGAAGTAGGTCTTTGTGATTTTAAAAGATTTGCAACATTTCATCATGAAATGTTAAAAAAAGGTTTTTATTTCGCTTGTTCACAATATGAAACTGGTTTTATTTGTACAAAAATTACAAATGAAGATATTGATGCTTGTCTTAATGCTGCATCAGAAATAATGAAAAAATTATAAAAAGGAAATAAAAATGCCAACAATTAAAAATGTAGAATTAACAAAAAAAGCAAATATCTATTTTGATGGAAATGTTACAAGTAGAAGTTTTATAGATGAAAATGGTGTTAAAAAAACATTAGGAATCATGATGCCAGGAGAGTACACTTTTGGAACAAATGATGCTGAACATATGGAAATTATTGCTGGTCGTGTTGAAATATTAATAGCTTGTGGTGATAGTAACTGGGAAACAATTGATGCAGGTGGATTTTTTGAAGTTCCTGCAAATTGTAGTTTTGACATAAAAGTATTAGAAATAACAGATTATTGTTGTACTTTTATAAATTAAATTTGGTGTATTAAATGGAAGATTACAACACGAATAAACCAAAACACCAAGATAAAATAGTTGCTCTTGATAGTTTATCTTTAGGTATTTCTATTGTTGCTGCTATTATCATAGGTTTTGGTATTGGTTATGGTTTAAAGCAATTAACTGGATATACATGGACTTTATGGCTTGGTATTGCATGGGGAATTGCAGCCGCAATTGTAAATGTTTACAGAGCATATAAAAGAGCTCAAAAAGTGTATGAGGGTATGGAAAATGATCCAAGATATGCCTATAGAGCAAAACATGGAGATAAATCTTTTGATAAAGATGATGATGAAGATTAATCCAGAAATTTTGAAATTTGCAAAGGTCTTTATTCTTTTAGACTTTTGTATTATTTTTTACTCTTTATTTTTCCAAAATAAATTTTGGCTACTAAATACTCAAGTTGCTTTTGTATCTTCTTTATTTATTGTTGTTGCTTCTTTTTTATCTTATAGAAAAAATATCCAAAATAGATTATCGAATCTTGATTTAACTCAAATAAACGAAGATTTCGATAGGGATAAAATGGATGAGATAGATGATCCATATGATTTATATACGCAATATGATGAAATACCAGAAAATGAGTTAACAACTGAAAAAATAAAAGAAATTCTAAATGATGAAAAGTCAAAAGTAAAAAGAAATTCTTTTAAAAATACTCTTTTTTCAGCAAGTGGATTTTTATCAATTTATAGAATTTTAGGTTATGGAATTTTAATATTTGGTTTTTTTGCTTTAAATAATAATAAGATTTTCTTACCAATTGCTTTTATTATAGGATTAGGAATAGTTCCAATTGGAATTTTATTTTCAAAGCTTCTTGAAAAAAAGCTTTGAAAATTTAAAGAATTAAAGGTAAATCAATTGTTACTTTTGAATCATCATAAGTTAAGATAAAAGAGTTTGTTTCTCTTATACTTAACGATGAAAAATCACTTTCTTCCTTTGCATCAATCTCAACACTTATAAGAGAATATTTTATATTATCAATTTTAATATACTCTCCAATTTTTAATAAAATTGAGCAAGTTACATTATTTTTATTTTTGAAAACTTCAAAAACACTATTTAATGTCTTTATGAATGAACTTGCATCCAATTTAAACTCTGGAATAGATGGATCATAATTTTTTGTAAAATTAATATTATTTTTTATTTTGCTTGTAGAAATTGCTAAATCAACCAACGTAAAGATATTTGTTGTATTGATATTTTTAATATTGAGTTTAGATTCTTTTTTTACCATAGCACTTTTATAAAGTTTCATATGGATTTCATCTTCATTTTCATAGCTAACGGTTATTGCATAAAATGTATAGTTTTTAATTGTTAAATCAATATAAGAAGTTAATGCTCCAAAAGTTTTTGGAGCATAAGTTAAGGCTAAATCAAAAAGCTCTTTTTGTTTAATTCTATTTAACAAAAATTGAGCTTCTGAATTTGAATAAATTATTTTTGAGCTAGATGAAAAAGATAAAATAGGATTTAAATCTAATTCAACCCACTCTTCAAAAAAACTCATTTAATTAACTTTCTACATAATTTTTAAGATTTTTACCAACTTTTGGATGCTTAAGTTTTTTAATTGCACTTGATTCGATTTGTCTAACTCTTTCTCTTGTTACCGAAAGCTCTTTCCCAATCTCTTCTAGTGTTCTATCACTTGCATCTTCCATAAGACCAAATCTCATTCTAATAACCGCTTGTTCTCTTTCGTTTAGTTGTCCTAATATTTGATCAATTTGATTTTGTAAATCTTCTTTCATAATATTATCAACAGGCGTTGGAGCTTTTTCATCAGGAACAAAATCTCCAAATTTACCATCATCGTCACTTCCAATAGGAGCTTCTAGAGATACAGGTTCTTTTGTAATTTTAATTACTTGTTTAACTTTATCAACAGGTAATCCAACTTCTTTTGCGATTTCATCAACATCAGGCTCTTTACCATTTTCTTGAATACCTTTTCTAATGATTTTATTAATTCTATTAATAGTTTCAATCATATGAATAGGAATTCTAATAGTTCTTGCTTGATCTGCAATTGCTCTTGAAATTGCTTGTCTAATCCACCATGTTGCATAAGTAGAGAATTTATAACCTTTTTTATACTCAAATTTATCAACAGCTTTCATTAAACCGATGTTTCCTTCTTGAATTAAGTCAAGGAATGGTAAACCTCTATTTGTGTATCTTTTTGCAATAGATACAACAAGTCTAAGATTTGACTTGGCCATTCTTGTTTTAGAAGTATCAGTTATTTGTTTACCTCTTTTAATTTGTTCAAGAACATCTTTTAACTCTTCAGGTGCTAAATCAAATCCACCTTTAGAAGCTTCTTTTGTTTGGAAAAGTTTTTTTATTTCCATATAAGAAGAAACCATTGTAGCTTCAGGAACCATAGATGTAATTTGTGCTTTTGTTAAATTCACAATATTATCTAAAATCTTTTTATGATTTTTTAATAAAGTTTCATTAAATAAAGGTAATTTATACTCTAATCTTT
>Ga0172378_10002968_pt1 | contig 15917 bp, 14 predicted proteins | sample GrowelOW332metaG_FD_119755 | JGI IMG/M metagenome (GOLD analysis project Ga0172378, IMG submission 119755) | Groundwater microbial communities from an aquifer near a municipal landfill in Southern Ontario, Canada - Pumphouse #3_1 metaG | ecosystem: Environmental > Aquatic > Deep subsurface >... | reverse complement strand
TGCAGGCATATAAGACCGCTGTACCATATCAGTCAATGTCACATCATTAGCGTAATCATTATAATAATAGTGATCTGCACCTAAATCAAAAAAACGATAACGTTTGAGGTGCATTATTTGATGTATTTCAAAATATAGACAAATTGTTTTCATATTGGTCGTATAGATATTAGTTGTTATAATAATTTTTGAGAATCTCTTCGTATTTCTTTCTTATACGTACACCTACATCTTCCCAGGTAATAGCATCCACTTCTTTTTTCCCTTCTTCTCGAAGATACCTATACAGTGCAGGATAAGTACAGATACTATATATAGCATCAGCCATAGCATTTATATCCCAATAATTGGTTTTAATACACTTATTCAATATCTCAGCACAACCCGATTGATAACTGATGATGCTAGGAACATTGCATTGCATTGCCTCTAATGGAGAGATGCCAAATGGTTCTGAAACAGAAGGCATCACATATACATCGCTACTCTTAAGAATTTCATAGACCTGCTTCCCTTTCATGAAACCTGGAAAATGGAATCTGTCAGTAATACCTCTAGCAGCAGCTAAACGAATCATTTCGTCAAGCATATCTCCACTACCTGCCATTACAAAGCGAATGTTTTTAGTTCGTTTAAGCACCATAGCAGCGGCTTCAACAAAATATTCTGGTCCTTTTTGCATGGTAATTCGGCCTAGGAAAGTGACGACCTTCTCTTTAGGGTCATGCGTTTCAGGTATTGCCTGCACTTCAGAAGCTAAAGGAGATACGGCATTGTGCATGGTACTTACCTTTCTCGGATCTTGATGATACTTATTGATAACTGTTTGACGCGTCAACTCAGAGACACACATAATATGATCAGCATGGTCCATCCCATTCTTTTCGATATTGTACACAATCGGATTTACATTACCACGAGAACGATCAAAATCAGTAGCATGAACATGAATCACTAGAGGCTTTCCTGAAACTTGTTTGGCATGAATACCTGCAGCATAGGTCAACCAATCGTGCGAATGAATGATATCATAATCCTGCTGTCTAGCAATCACTCCAGCAACGATACTATAATTATTTATTTCCTCATATAAATTGTCAGGATATTTTCCTGAGAATTCTATACATCCCAAATCATTTGTATGTAAATGACTAAAATCAGCATAGATATGATCTCGCAAATTGTAGTACAATTGAGGGTCTGATCCATCACCAAGATGCTCTTTCACATAGTTGTAATCGACATCTTTCCATACTACTGGAGTACGATTCATCCCTATAATTTTCAGAAAACTCTGATCTTCATCACCCCAAGGTTTCGGAATACAAAAAGTAATATCCATATCCTCTTGTTGCGACATTCCCTTAGTAAGACCGTAGCTAGCGGTACCTAATCCGCCCAAAATATGTGGAGGGAACTCCCATCCGAACATTAGTACTTTCATTCTTGTGTCTCCTCCTTGTTAATAAATTGAGTTAATGTATTAAGGACTTTAAGTATCCCTCCCACATTCATGGCAAAACTAATAGCACCACGTCCTTTAAACGGGGGATTACCATCAAACACTTCAGGTATAGAACCAATACAGTGGCTTGTCATTTCTTCTTCTAGACCAATAAGATGACGTTCGGCAAAAGAAATGCCACTTAGACGATACAATTTAAGATACGCTTGCAAATAGAAGCCTAGTAACCAAGGCCAAGCTGTTCCATTATGGTAAGCAAAATCACGTTCTGTTTGAGGTCCTACGTAATTAGGATTATATCCATCACTCTTTGGGCTTAAACTACGAAGACCTTTTGGGGTAAGTAATTCTCGAGTAATAAAATCAAGTACTTTCTTGCGTTGTTTTTTGTCCAAAGGAGAATATTCCAGACAAGTAGCAAAAAGCATATTAGGTCTAACACACCAATTATGAGTTTCGCCATCAACGTAATCAAATAAATAGCCAAATTTATTGAGAAAAGTAAATCTGAAACTAGCAGCAGTTATTTCTGCTTGAATTGCTAACTGATTCGCTTCGACATCATCCTTAGAAAGCTTATATAATTCAGCTACAAAACATAATGCGTTGTAGTATAAAGAATTGTTTTCTACTAAGTAACCGGTACGAGGAATAATTGGTTTTCCATCATGTGTAGCATTCATCCAAGAAATAGCCTTATCTTTACCCTCACTAGAAAGGAGTCCATTATTATGAACAACTATATTCTCATGTTTCCCACTCTGAATATAGTTCAATATGTCTTTAGCTAGGTCTCCATATTTTTCAAGGCATTGATCCATACCAATTTGCAAAGCATATTGCTGAATACACCATATAGCCCACAATAAAACATCTGGATGCTCCATCTCATATATCTTGAGTGTTCTTGGCTTTCCATCCATAAACTCTCTCAATGCTTTTTCAGCCGTATTCATAACTTTATGAAAAGTATCAGTTTCACCGATTGATAGAGACATTCCTGGCAATGAAATAAACAAGTCACGAGCCCGGCATTTGAACCATGGATAACCAGCTATAATATAGGTGTTGTCACCATCTTTACAGAAAAATTGATGAGCACTATTACGGAGGCAATTGTAAAAATTATTTCGTGGGATTCTAGTATCTTCTTCCTTTTGAAAGGTGTTTTTCAGTTGATGAGTTTTGGCTTCTGTTATACCAGCAGAAAAGACGACGCTTTCTCCTTTCTTAATAGGAATTTCAAAGTAACCAGGAACATATAAGTCTTCATCGAAATAATAGCCTCGTTCTTTCTCTTTGAGGTACTCGATTCCTTTGTACCAATCTGGTTTGAAAACAAAATTATTTTGTTTGTTCAACTGCATAAATAGTTCTGGGTATCCATCATACATTTTTGTGGATATCCCATTTTCAACTAGACGATAGTCTCTGCTAGCTACACTATTTTCATGAGTGTATTCAAGTACACTTCTGAAAGCAAGATAGGGTTTAAATCTTAAAATAGTAGGTGAATGTGCATCTACCAAGGTATATCTAATCAGTATTCTGTTTTCATAAGAGACAAATATTTTCTCTTGTTTCAGAATGACTCCACCTACTCGATAGGTAGTTACTGGTGTTTTTTCACCCTCAATACTTCGAATGTATTTATGACCATTCGGACTGAAATGATTGCCTTGATATTGGTGTAAACCGAGATTGAATTCAGCATCGTGTTGAATGACAGATACATCTAAAGAGGATAACAATACATGATTTGTATCATCTATTTCTGGTACTGGTATGACCAAAAGACCGTGATATTTTCTTGTATTACAACCAACTAAAGAGGTACAATGATAAGCTCCAGATCGATTTGCTCTCAACAGTTCACGAGTTAACGATTCTTGTAAATTACCAACCAAGCTCTTATCAAAATATAAATAGCTCATGGATATTATTTTAGCGATTTGTAAATAGATAATTTTTCAATAATACTACACATGCCTTACGGTTATAAGGCATTTCTCAAAGGTAGTAATATATTTCAAACTAACCATTATACAACTAAAAAAATCTTAAGACAAATTTACCCATTTAAGAAAACTATGTATTTATTTGTCTTATTACAAGTGTGGTTTTAACTTGAAAAGTTTAGTGCTGAACTGCATCTAAATGAATCAGTAATTGAGTGATATTTGCTGTAAAAAGTCTAACGGCTATAGCGATCAAAATAATACCAAAAAATTTACGTATAATATATATACCACCTACTCCAAGGAATTTTTGAATGATTCTTGTCACTTTAACTACGAAATAAACCCATAGCATGTTGAAGAAAAGAGCTAATAAGATGTTTACAGGAGCAAATTCAGCACGCAAAGACAATAATGCAGTAAATGCTCCAGGTCCTGCTAATAAAGGGAATACAAGAGGAACTAAAGTAGCTTCTTTTATCGGCCCTTGATTTTTAAAGATGACTACATCAAGAAGCATTTCAAGTGCCATTAAGAAAATGACTATCGCACCAGCAACAGCAAATGACTCGATGTCTACATGAAATAATTTTAGGACTAAATCACCAGCATAAAAGAAAACTAACAATAGTGCAAACGAGATTAAAGTAGCTTTATTGGCATTCACTTCACGTCCTGCTTGCTTCAAGTTGATGATAATAGGAATAGACCCTATAATATCAATGACAGCAAACAAAACAATAAATGCACTAGCAAATTGTTGGAAGTCGAAACTTCCCCATAAGTTTTCTAACATAACTATTTTTACAGATTATAATACCACGCAAAGATAATTGAAAATTATACAATACGAAATGTTTTATCAAAAAGTATCAAAAAAAACAACTCACTGCGCAAAAAAAATGTATATTTGCTATTCATAACCGTTACTCAAAAAAGATTCAAATATGAGAACTAAAGAAGAATGGAAAAAAGCTGAGCCAGATTCGATGTTTCATCGATTGATAGAATTACCCATTTTGCAAGGAATCAGTTTAAACAACTTAGAGGAAATTCTTGCAGGAGTTCCTCTGCATTTCAAAACGATTCCTGCCAATAGAGTCTTCTTTAAACAAGATGATTCATGTAATGGGATTAGTTTTGTGTTACGTGGTAAATTTTCAGTCACCCACAAAGAGGTAGATAATCGTTATTCAATATCGGAAGAATTTGAAGATGATTTCACCATAGAGCCCACTTCTATGTTTGGATTAAAATCCACTTACTTTGCAACTTACAAAGCAATAACTGAATTGCAACTACTCTTTATAGATAAAGCGAGCTTTTTGTTACTTCTATCTAAATTTACGATTGTTCAGATGAACATATTTAATATGATGAATGCTCGTACTCAAGTAGTTCAAAAACGTAATTGGGTGGTCTCACCTAATGATATTGGTCAACGTTTAGTGCACTTTACACTTAGCCGACTTGAAAGACCTGAAGGTCCTAAAACACTACTTGTATCTTATCGTACCTTGGGGAGATTGCTCAACTCAAGTCATATCACTGTTGCCCAAATTGCTAAAAAATGGGAAGAGGAAGGATTGGTTGAATTGTCTAATAAGACAATTCATATACCAGACATGGAAAAATTACGACAGAGTGTAATGGATGTTGAAGAAGTTATAGATGATATTGATGAAGACTAGTTTGAACAGACTAAAATACATAGCAGAATTTATCTCTTGGTATATGACGGTCTAATTAGAGATTATCTTTATTCTTAATAAAATAATAAGGGGTGTAATTCATTGAATTACACCCCTTATTTATATTGTTCTTTGTTCTATTCCCACTCTATAGTAGCTGGTGGTTTAGAAGAAATATCATACGTTACTCTATTGACTCCTTTGACTTTATTGATAATATCATTGGATACTTTCCCTAGAAATTCATAAGGTAAGTGACACCAGTCAGCAGTCATACCATCTGTAGATGAAACGGCACGAAGAGCAACAGCTTGCTCATAAGTTCGTTCATCACCCATCACTCCTACACTCTGTACAGGAAGTAAGATGGTACCAGCTTGCCAAACTGAATCGTATAAACCGCTATCCTTCAGTCCTTGGATAAAGATATAGTCGGCTTCTTGCAAGGTTTTCACTTTCTCAGGAGTGACATCACCCAAGATACGAACACCCAATCCAGGTCCAGGGAAAGGATGACGAGAAATCAAATGTTTAGGCATTCCTAATTCAGTTCCGACTCTTCTGACTTCGTCTTTAAAGAGCAACTTGAGAGGTTCACATAGTTTTAAATTCATCTTTTCAGGTAAACCGCCTACATTATGATGACTTTTTATAATCGTACCGGTTATGGATAACGATTCTATGCGGTCAGGATAAATTGTCCCTTGAGCTAGCCATTTAGCATCTTTAATCTTCTTGGCTTCTTTGTCAAATACATCAATAAAACCAGCACCTATAATTTTACGTTTACGTTCTGGTTCTGAAATGCCTGCCAATTGACTATAAAATTGTTCTTTGGCATCTACTCCTATGACGTGAAGTCCTAAACCTTTATAATCTCGCATGACATCACTAAATTCATTCTTACGAAGCAATCCATTATCTACAAAGATACATGTCAAATTCTCACCAATGGCACGATGAAGCAATACCGCAGCAACTGAACTATCTACCCCACCACTTAGTCCAAGGATTACACGGTCGTTGCCAAGTTCAGTTTTTAATTCATTAACGGTTGTCTCGATAAAACTAGCAGGCGACCAATCTTGTTTACATCCACAAATGTCAACCACGAAATTTTGCAATATTTGTGTTCCACAAGTTGTGTGAAATACTTCAGGATGGAATTGAACTCCCCATACTTTTTCTTCTTCAAGTTGAAATGCAGCGCATTCAACTTCAGCAGTCGAAGCGATTATTTGAAAATTATCAGGAACCTTAGTAATCGTATCTCCATGGCTCATCCACACTTGATCACCAACATTGATACTCTTAAGTAATTGATTCTTATTGTCTACTTTTGCAATTTTTGCACGACCATACTCACGAGTCTTAGCTGGTTCTACTTGTCCACCATTGGTATATGCAATATATTGCGCACCATAACAGATAGACATAATAGGTAATTTACCTTGAATCTTACTCAAATCTACTTTAAAGGCTTTTTGGTCATAAACAGAAAATGGACTACCAGATAATATCACCCCTTTGACACTAGGGTCATCATAAGGGAACTTATTATAAGGTACTATTTCACAATACGTGTTTAGTTCTCTTACACGACGACCTATAAGTTGGGTGGTCTGTGAACCAAAATCAAGGATAATAATTTTTTCTTGCATTGTCTTTGTATAAAATAAAAATTAGTGATTCTTTTTGAATCATTTTTGTTGAAAATAGATATTTTAGAATCAGATATTGGAATTTTTTTTCTATAGATTTTCTAATGCCCACAAAGATAATTATTTTTCGCGACTTTTAGAATTACAGCGATGAATTCACGTTACTTTGCATGCATTATTCTAACTATAAATTACTTTTTAAGAATTTCTTTGTGAGATTCAAATCATTTTTGTAATTTTGCAGCGAATGTAACGGATGTGTTTAATAACATTGTTTTTTATTGTATAAATGCAATGTTGACATAGCAAAAAGGGTCATTAAATGGCCATTTTCAACATGATTAGACTTCCTTACAGGTAAAAAGGAAATAGATAAATTATCTATATATAGAACCAATTTAAAAATAAAAGAAATGATTAAAGTAGGTATTAACGGATTCGGCCGTATCGGTCGCTTTGTTTTCCGTGCTGCTCAGACTCGTTCTGACATGCAAGTTGTAGGTATCAATGACCTTTGTCCAGTAGATTATCTAGCTTATATGCTAAAATATGATACAATGCATGGCCAATTTGATGGTACAATTGAAGCAAATGTAGAAAAATCTCAATTAATCGTTAACGGTAAAGCTATTCGTGTAACAGCTGAACGCAACCCTGAAGACCTTAAATGGAATGAAGTTGCTGCTGAATACGTAGTTGAATCTACAGGCCTTTTCTTAACAGAAGAAAAAGCTCAAGCTCATATCAAAGCAGGTGCAAAATACGTAGTTATGTCAGCTCCATCTAAGGATGCTACTCCTATGTTCGTTTGTGGTGTTAATGAAAAGACTTATGTTAAGGGTACTAAAATGGTATCTAATGCATCTTGTACTACTAACTGTCTTGCTCCTATCGCTAAGGTATTGAACGATAACTTCGGTATCGCTGATGGTTTGATGACAACAGTTCACTCTACAACTGCAACTCAAAAAACAGTTGATGGTCCTTCTATGAAAGACTGGAGAGGTGGTCGTGCTGCATCTGGTAACATTATCCCTTCATCTACTGGTGCTGCTAAGGCTGTAGGTAAAGTAATTCCTGAGCTTAATGGTAAACTTACTGGTATGTCTCTACGTGTTCCTACACTAGACGTATCTGTAGTTGACTTGACAGTTAATTTGAAGAAAGCTGCTTCTTACGAAGCAATTTGCGCTGCAATGAAGAAAGCTTCTGAGAATGAGTTGAAAGGTATCCTAGGTTACACTGAAGATGCAGTAGTTTCTTCTGACTTCTTAGGTGACACTCGTACATCTATCTTTGATGCTAAAGCTGGTATCGCTTTGACTGATACATTTGTAAAGGTTATATCTTGGTATGATAACGAAATCGGTTATTCTAACAAGGTTCTTGATCTTGTAGCTTACATGGCATCTGTAAACGCTTAATCATTTATTGAGCGTTGTTTAAGATACAACAAAGGAAAAGAGGATATGTCGCTGGACTTATCCTCTTTTTTTATGTTCTTATTTGAAGGTTTTTCCTGTTTAAAGTTTTGAACTACACATATTTGCGAGCCAGCAAACAAGAACAGATTATTTTGCTCCTGCGTCTGAGGCTCTTTTATTTGCTGTGTGGATTAAAAAAAAGTAAAAAATAAGTAAGATAAATTGCATAATTAATTAATACTTCATACATTTGTAGCATTCAACTGATAAAAGAGTAACTAAAAAAGAATTATGTCTAACAATTTGACAAATAACATGTATTGGTGGCGCCGCTCAACAAACCTATTTCGTAAGAAGTCGGACCATTCATCATGTCTATAATTCAAAATAAGTTAGCATAACTTAGTAAAGATATTGAAAGAAGCCCCGTCGTACTTACGACGGGGCTTCTTCTTTTTTAGAAGTCAGGAGAATACAGTACAATGATAACAATAAATGAATTAAATATATTGAGCGATGAACAATCAAAAAATGAAAAAGTCTTATTTAGTTGACAATGATGGGTATTACGGCGAATTTGGTGGTGCTTATATCCCTGAAATTCTTCACAAGTGTGTCACTGATTTACAAAAAGTCTATCTTAGTATCATTGAAGATGAGACTTTTCAGAATGAGTATAACCAACTTCTACGTGATTACGTAGGTCGTCCTTCACCCTTATATTTAGCCAAACGCTTATCGGCTAGATATGGTGGTCGTATCTATCTCAAACGTGAAGATCTGAATCATACCGGTGCGCACAAAATAAACAATACTATCGGACAAATCTTGATAGCACGACGTATGGGCAAAACTCGTATTATCGCTGAGACCGGAGCTGGTCAACATGGTGTAGCAACTGCTACTGTATGTGCTTTGATGGATATGGAATGTGTCGTTTATATGGGGAAGCTAGATGTTGAACGCCAACAAATCAATGTTCAACGCATGAAGATGTTGGGAGCAACTGTCATTCCTGTGACTTCGGGAAACATGACCCTTAAAGATGCTACAAATGAAGCTATTAGAGATTGGGTCTGTCATCCTGAAGATACTTTCTATATCATAGGTAGTACTGTTGGACCTCATCCTTATCCTGATATGGTTGCTAGATTGCAAAGTGTCATCAGCAAGGAGATTAAGGAGCAGATGCTTGAAAAAGAAGGACGTGATACTCCTGATTATCTAATTGCTTGTGTTGGAGGTGGATCCAATGCGGCTGGTACCATTTATCATTATGTAGATGATGAGAAAGTGAAGATTATCTTGACTGAAGCTGGTGGCAAGGGAATTGATACCGGATTTACTGCAGCTAGTATCTCGCTTGGACTAGAAGGAATCATTCATGGAAGTAAAACGATGCTTTTACAAGATGAGGATGGACAGATACAGGAGCCTTATTCTATCTCTGCAGGATTGGATTACCCTGGTGTAGGACCATTCCATGCAAATTTAGCTGCCCATAAACGAGCTAAAGTAATGGTTGTAAATGACGACGATGCGCTTAGAGCAGCCTTTGAATTGACGCGTTTGGAAGGAATTATTCCAGCTCTTGAATCGGCTCACGCTTTAGCCGTATTTAAGCAATTACCACGATTCAAAGATGATGATGTCATTGTAGTCTGTTTATCTGGACGTGGTGATAAGGATATTCATACTTATCTTGACAATCAAGAGCGTATCGAAAAAGAGTTCGAAGACTAAGTTCAAATGACTAATCAAACATCATAAGATATGAAAAATTTCAACTACAAAACATATACCAAGCAATTAATGGCTGACTTGTATACGCCAGCCAGTGTCTATCTCAAAGTGCGTGATTTATTTCCTCAAAGTGCTCTCTTAGAGAGTTCTGATTATCGGGAAGGTGCAGATAGCAATTCCTACATCGCATTGAACCCTATCGGAAGTGTAGCAATCAATCATGGGCAAGCAACCTTGAAATTTCCTGATGGAAACATTGTGGAAAAAGAAATTAATGCTACTTACCACGCTGACAATGCAATCAATGATTATATCAGTCAGTTTGAAGTTCAAGGACAAATGAAAGATGTTTGCGGATTATATGGATTTACGACATTCAATGCGGTTCGCTATTTCGAAAATATTACGATTAAAGATAGCCATGACGAGATGAACGATGCTCCAGATATGTTGTACATCTTATTTAAATATGTATTGGTTTTTAATCATGAAAATAACTTACTGACTCTTGTCGAGGTAATCAAAGATGGTGAAACTCCTGACTTAGGTGCCATCGAAGAAGCGCTTAAAAACAGAAATTTCGCGACCTATAATTTTAAGACACATGGAGAGATGACTTCTCCAATTACGGATGAACAGCACAAAGCTAATGTACGTAAAGGCATCGAACATTGTCTACGTGGTGACGTATTTCAAGTCGTTCTATCTCGCCGATTCATTCAACCTTATCAAGGAGATGACTTCAAGGTTTATCGTGCTTTGAGAAGTATCAATCCTTCGCCTTATCTATTTTATTTTGATTTTGGTGGATACCGTATCTTTGGTTCTTCTCCAGAAACCCATTGCCGTATTGAAAATAGAGTGGCTTATATTGACCCTATCGCTGGAACAACCAAACGTACTGGTAACAGTGTGGAAGATAAAAAGTTAGCTGATGCTTTGCTCAACGATCCTAAAGAAAATGCGGAACATGTGATGCTTGTCGATCTAGCTCGAAATGATTTGAGTCGTAACTGTGATGATGTTCGTGTCGTATTTTATAAAGAACCTCAGTATTATAGTCATGTAATTCATCTTGTCAGTCGTGTCAAAGGTACGCTGATGGCTAAGGCTGACCCAATCAAAAGTTTTATCGATACGTTTCCTGCTGGTACATTAAGTGGAGCACCGAAAGTGAAAGCGATGCAAATAATCTCTGATTTGGAACCACATAACAGAGGGGCTTATGGAGGATGTATTGGATTTATCGGTTTTGAAGGACAACTCAATCAAGCAATTACTATCAGAACATTTGTGAGTAGAAATCAAGAATTGTGGCTTCAAGCAGGTGGTGGTATCGTAGCTCATTCAAATGAGGAATACGAACTTCAAGAAGTTAACAATAAACTAGGCGCTCTTCGTAAAGCAATAGATTTGGCAGAACAATTGGATGGCGAATAATTAAAAAGACCAAGATGAAAGATAAAAAAATATTACTGATAGATAATTACGACTCTTTTACGTACAATTTAGCTCATTTACTTCGTGCAATTGGCGTGGAGTGTTTAGATGTGGTTCGCAACGACCAACTGACATTAGAAGATATAGCTCCTTATACACATATTCTCTTAAGTCCTGGACCGGGTATTCCTGAAGAAGCTGGATTGCTTCTACCGATCATCAGACGTTATGCTGAGGAGAAGCCTATTTTAGGTATTTGCTTGGGACATCAGGCAATTGGCGAGGCATTTGGTGCTAAATTAGAGAACCTAAAAGAGGTACATCATGGTATTCAAAGCGAAATTGATGTGACTGTGGCTGACGAATTATTATTTCACAATGTGTCTAAACAGCCATTAGTTGGACGTTATCATTCCTGGATTGTAAGTGATGAGCATTTCCCTGATTGTTTAGAAGTCACTGCTCGGAGCAAAGAAGGAGAAATTATGGCGCTTAGACATCGTACACTTCCTATTCGAGGTATGCAATTTCATCCGGAGTCAATCCTAACTCCCGAAGGAAAAGAGATGATGCTTAACTGGATAATGAATAACTAATAAAATACAAAGATGAAACAACTATTATATAAACTTTTTGACCATCAATATCTAGGACGAGAAGAAGCAAGTACAATCTTAACAAAAATTGCGCGTAACGAATATACCGATGCTCAAGTGGCATCGCTTATTACTGTTTTTTTAATGAGAAGTATCAGTATAGAAGAGCTAACGGGTTTCAAGGATGCACTTCTAGAAATGCGTCATCCAGTTGATTTGAAAGGAACTAAAGTAATTGATATTGTTGGTACTGGTGGTGATGGCAAAAACACATTCAATATTTCTACTTGTGCATCGTTTGTGGTGGCAGGTGCTGGGTATCCAGTGGTAAAACATGGGAATTATGGGGCTACTTCTGTGAGTGGTGCTAGTAATGTAATCGAAGAACATGGGGTAAAGTTCACTAATGACAATGATAAGATATTACGTTCTTTAGATGGATGTAATATGGCCTTTTTACATGCTCCCCTATTCAATCCTGCGATGAAAGCAGTAGCTCCTGTCCGTAAGGCATTGGGCGTGCGCACCTTCTTCAATCTTTTAGGTCCGCTGGTCAATCCTGCACTACCAGCTTATCAGTTGCTTGGCGTGTATAGTCTATCTATGCAACGACTATACTCCTATGCGTATCAAGAAAGTGAGACAAATGCGTCTGTCGTTTTTTCTCTAGATGGATATGATGAAATTTCGTTGACTAGTCCTTTTAAAGTGGTGACTTCTCATAATGAGAAAATTTATACTCCAGAGGAGATTGGATTTCAAACCAATTCGCAAGAATCACTGAATGGTGGGAATACTTTGAAAGAAGCTGTTGCTTGTTTCGATAGCGTATTACAGAATAAAGCGTTGCCTGAACAGAAACAAGTCGTTATTGCAAACGCAGGGTTCGCGATCAATACGATTTGTCCAGAGAAGTCAATAAAGGCTTGCCTAGACGAAGCTCGATTGTCGCTAGAAAGTGGTCTAGCGCTTAAAACATTCAGTAAATTTGTAGCTCTAAATAACTAACTAGAATATTGCTGTATGAAACAAGATATATTGACAGAAATAATCGCAAATAAGCGTTTTGAAGTAGATCGCCAAAAGACAATCTACTCGCTTCGTGAACTTGAAGATATGATGCAGGATCATATGCCCCAGATACGTTCAATGAAGCAATCAATAGCCGCCTCTTCTAGTGGTATCATTGCCGAGTTCAAACGAAGATCTCCCTCGAAGGGTTGGATTCATCGTGATGCAAATCCCGTGGATATTATCCCTTATTATGCGCTGAATGGAGCTTCGGCATTGTCGATTTTGACCGATGAAGTTTTTTTCGGAGGAACCTTGAGTGATATTCGTAATGTACGCCAAGAAGTAAATATACCGATTCTTCGGAAAGAATTTATTATTGACGAATACCAAGTGTATCAATCTCGTGCTATCGAAGCTGATGCGATACTTTTAATTGCTGCTGCACTCTCCATGAAAAAGTGCGATGAACTTATTCAATTGGCTCATCAACTAGGACTAGAAGTTTTGCTCGAATTGCATGATGAATCAGAAATCCCTTATGCTTCTCTAGGAGCAGATATGATAGGAATTAATAATCGTAACCTGGGGAGTTTTCATACCGATTCGGAGCATTCGTTTGATATCGTCAAAAAGTTGCCTCAGGAATCTTTTCTTATTTCAGAAAGTGGCTTGAAAGATGCTGAAACGATTGTTCGTCTTAGAGAGGTCGGATATAAGGGTTTTTTGATGGGCGAAGCATTTATGAAAGAGTCAAATCCTCCTCTAGCATTGAAACAGTTAATCCAAGAGATTACAACTAAAAAGTAACTGCATCATGATACTAAAAATTTGCGGAATGCGGGAGGCAAAAAATATTGAAGCTGTCGAACAGTTGGGTCTTGATTGGATGGGATTTATTTTTTATCCTCCATCTCCTCGTTATGTAGACGAAGCTATTTCTTATTTACCTAAGCAGATGAAACGTGTAGGCGTATTTGTGAACAGTAGTTATCCAGAAATAGTGATAAAAGCCAAGAAATTTGGATTGACACATTTACAATTACATGGGAATGAATCACCTAGTGATTGTTTATCATTACATAATGAGGGATATCAGGTAATAAAAGCTATATCTGTAAAATCCGCAATGGACCTCAATCAAACTACGATTTACGAATCGTGTGTAGATTATTTTCTGTTTGATACAAAAACCAAACTCAAAGGTGGTTCGGGTGAACAATTTGATTGGGGTATATTATCTAAATATCAAGGAAATACTCCTTTTCTTTTGAGTGGTGGGATTGGTCCAGATAGTGTCGAAAAGCTCAAAGAATTTAGTCATCCTAAACTGGTTGGATATGATTTGAATAGTCAATTTGAGATTGTTCCTGGATTAAAAGATATCACTAAACTAACTGCTTTTACAATAGCAATAAAAAACAAAAACGATTAAAAATAAGTTATTATGAACAGAATAAATACGCTTTTTCAAAGTGATAAAAAAGATTTATTGTCTATCTATTTTTGTGCAGGGTTCCCTACTCTTGAGGGTACTGTAAATGTATTAGAGACATTAGAAAAGAATGGAGTATCCATGGTGGAAATAGGTATCCCTTATAGTGACCCAATGGCTGATGGGGCTGTTATACAGGATGCTGCTGTTCAAGCTCTTCACAATGGAATGACGTTAAAAAAACTTTTTGCTCAATTGGTCAATATTAGAGACACGGTGTCTATTCCGTTATTGCTGATGGGTTATCTCAATCCCGTGATGCGCTTTGGTTTCGAGAATTTCTGTAAGAAATGCCAAGAATGTGGTGTCGATGGGGCTATCCTTCCTGATCTTCCTTTTAAAGATTATCATGAGAAATATAAAGCGATTGCTGATAAGTACGATGTACGTATCATTATGCTTATCACTCCAGAAACGAGTGAAGATCGTATTCATTATATTGATGATAATACAGATGGGTTCATCTATATGGTCTCTTCTGCAGCTATTACGGGAGCACAACAATCTTTCGGAGATGTCAAATTGGCTTACTTCAAACGTATTAATGCGATGAAGTTGCGGAATCCTCGTATGGTTGGTTTTGGTATTAGCAATCATGAGACTTTTGAGGCAGCTACTAGTAATGCTCGTGGAGGAATTATCGGTAGTCGATTTGTGACCTTACTCAAGGATTATGAAGGGGATGTGCAAAAGGCGATTACTCATCTGAAAGAGGATTTAAAATAGAAATCGTTTTTTTTATGTAATAAGCCCCATTCATAGTTCCCTATGAATGGGGCTTATTATTATGTGATGTTTAATTCAATTCTTTTCTCAAGACCTCAAGATACAAAAGTAAATCTTCATCACTCAATCCTTTTTCCTTAAAGAGAGCTGTATCAGATATAATTTCACTGAACCATCTTTGTTTGTCTTCAGGATATTTTTTAAGTGCTTGGTATTCGTGCATGGCTAGTTTTAAGTTTTTGTCCCGTAAGAAACACAGATGTCCATAATTGAGATATTCTCTCCAGGGCTGTTTGCGATCTTCAATTTTCAAGGCCCTCAAGAGATAACGCTCTGATTCTTCAAATTGGTCTTCTCTAAGATATAACCAAGTCAAGCCCCTAAGTACTTCGATATTTTCATCAAAAAAGACATAAGCCTCGAGATAAGCATCCTTGGCTTTGCTGTATTCTTTGTTTTCTATAAGTGCAGTTGCTCTTAGCAATGATATCTTTAGTGTATTTCCAATCTCCTTAGTTAGTGAATCGTAGTATCTTAATGCTTCAATATCGGCTCTTTTGTAATGGGACACGACATAGACCATCTTTTTGAGACTCCAAACATCATGTGGCTCTTCGATAAGAATAATTTCTAGTAAGTCGTATGCTTTGGCGAAATCTTTTGTCATGATATAGGCATAGGCGACGCGTTGAATAACCGAAGTATCA
>Ga0172378_10002966_pt1 | contig 15919 bp, 14 predicted proteins | sample GrowelOW332metaG_FD_119755 | JGI IMG/M metagenome (GOLD analysis project Ga0172378, IMG submission 119755) | Groundwater microbial communities from an aquifer near a municipal landfill in Southern Ontario, Canada - Pumphouse #3_1 metaG | ecosystem: Environmental > Aquatic > Deep subsurface >... | reverse complement strand
CAATGTTATGCAATGCAATCAGGTCGTGAAGTTCGAGTTGTGGTTATTCCAGATAAGGTTGATGATCTTCAAGCTTTCAAGATGGCCCGCGACATCAAAGAGAAAATTGAAAATGAGATGACTTTCCCAGGACAAATTAAAGTAAATGTCATAAGGGAATATCGTGCGGTAGAAACTGCTAAATAATGAAAATTCTATTTGTCGGTGATGTTGTTGGTAAAGTCGGAAGAAAGGCTTTAACAAAAAGCCTTTCCTTTATTAAAGATAATTGCAAAATAGATTTTGTAATTGTTAATGGTGAAAACATAACAAATGGTAGGGGAATGAATCAAAATCACTACCATTTTTTGTGTGAATTACCAATTAATTGCATTACTCTTGGGAATCATTACAAAGATAAAGATGAAATTATTAATGTTTTAGATAACGATAATATAGTTCGTCCATTAAATATCGTTGGTTCGTTTCCAGGAGAAGGAAGTCGTAGTTATGCTGTTAAAGGGAAAACGATTCGGGTTATTAATCTTTTAGGGACTGCTTTTATGAAAGAAGAAGTAAAAGATCCTTATATTGAAGCGATTCGTTTGCTGGAAAATGATAAAAGCGATATAAGAATAATAGATTTTCATGCAGAGGCAACTGGTGAAAAGAAGGCATTTGCCTATAGTTTGAAAGAAAAGGTTACAGCCGTTCTTGGAACACATACGCATGTTCAAACATGCGATAACCAAATTTTAAATACTGGTATTGCTTATATTACTGATGTTGGAATGTGTGGAAGTTATAATAGTGTTTTAGGAGACGAGATTAATTCTGTTGTTGGACGCATTACTCTTCACGACCCATCTTCAAGGTTTAAACTATTAGAAGATGATGATATGATATTTAACGCAGTTATTATCGATATTGATGATATAACGAATAAAGCGAAGAGTATTAAGCGCATTAATTTATTGAATGGAAAAGAATATGAGTAATAATGATATATTGTTTATAGATATGCCAAATTTGAATAAGGCACGTGAGCGTATTGCTAGGGTAGAAACTTATCACTATGACTATGTTCCTACTGAATTTATTGTTAACTTTCTAAAAGGGAAAAAGTTTTATATTAGAACTTATGGATGCCAAGCAAATTATCGTGATGAAGAGAATTTATCTGGTATTTTGCTGTCTTTAGGAATGGTTAAAAATGATAAAATCGAGAGTAGTGATTTGGTGATTTTGAACACTTGTGCAGTTAGAGAGAACGCTGAGGATAAAGTATATGGTGAAGTTGGTGATATTAAAAAAATAAAAGAAACTCATAAAGATTTGATTCTAGTTATTTCTGGTTGTATGATTGAACAACGTGAAGTTATCGAACACATGCTCGAGACTTTTAAATGTATCGATATTTTTATGGGAACTCATAATATTAAAGATCTAGTTATGCTTCTTGAAAAGCACTTAGAAAGCAATAAGCGTGTTGTTTGCGTTTCTAGTAAAGAAGGAGAAATTGTTGAAGACTTACCTTCTTGTCGTAACGATAAATTTAAAGCTTTTGTAAATATTACTTATGGATGCGATAAATTTTGCACCTATTGCATTGTTCCATATACTCGAGGAAAAGAAAGAAGTCGCGCTCTTAACGATATTGTTAGCGAATGCAAAGAGCTTGTTGAAGATGGTTATCAAGAAATTACTTTATTAGGTCAAAATGTCGATGCTTATGGCAAAGATTTAACTGATGGCACAACATTTGCTGTTTTGCTTGAAAGCGTTGCAAAGCTTGGTATTCCTCGGTTGAGGTTTTTAACTTCATATCCAAGTGATTTTAAAGATGAAGTTATTGATGTTATTGCAAAATATGACAACATTATGAAATATATCCATCTTCCTGTTCAATCCGGTAGCAACAGTGTTTTAAAACAAATGGCACGTCGATATACTCGCGAATCTTATCTTGAACTTGTAGAGCGTATTAAAACAAAAATTCCATCAATTGCCCTTTCAACCGACATAATCGTCGGTTTTCCTAATGAGAGTTATGAAGAATTTCTAGAAACCGTTTCGCTTTGTAAAAAAGTTGACTATACGAGCGCTTATACTTTTATTTATTCGCCACGCAAAGGAACACCAGCTGCTCGACTTAAAGATGATGTTACTTATGCAGAAAAATCTAAAAGATTTACCGAACTTAAAAAATCTTTGGAAGAAGGATTTTTAAAGAAAGCCGAAGAAATGGTCAATAGAACCTATAAAGTTTTGGTTGATAGTCCATCTAAAAAAGATGAAACAATTTTAAGTGGTTATACCGAAAATAATAAGGTTGTAAATTTTAAAGGCGATATTAGTTTAATTGGAAAGATTGTTGATGTTAAAATTACGGAAAACCATCTTTATTTCTTAACTGGAGAACTAGTAAGTGAATAAAACACTTGATGAAGCAATTTCTTTAATTGTTAAAGATTTAATGGATGATCCATTAATTCAGAAGTACCTTTCTCTTGAAAAATTAATGGAAAATTCTCCAGAATTGATAGAACTTAAAAAAGAAATTAATTACTTAAAAAAATGTGATATTAAAGAAGAAGATAAACTTAAATATCAATATCTGACTAAGAATTATAATTCTAATCCACTGGTGATTGAGTTTAAAAATATTAGTGATGAAGTTTATAATTTACTTAATGAAATTAAAGAGGAACTAGAATCTTGATTATTTGTATAGTTGGTCCAACTTGTAGTGGAAAAAGCAAGTTAGCTGAGAATCTTGCTCTTTATTATCATGCCTTAATCGTTAATTTTGATGCTTTTCAAGTTTATAAAGAAATGAACATTGGTACGGCTAAACCAACATTAGAAGAATTAGCAACTAATAACTATTATTTATATAATATTCGTCGCGTTAATGAACCTTATGATGTTGCTCAGTATCAAAGAGATTGTCGAAAATTAATAGAAAAGTATTATCAATACAATATTATTCTTGTTGGTGGAACAGGTCTTTATCTTAAGGCGGCTCTTTTTGATTATAAATTTGAAAAAGAAGATCCAATGCCAAAAGATTATTTAAGTGAGAAGACAAACGAAGAACTTTTTAGTACCCTGTTACATATAGATCCAATCGATGCCCATAAAATAGGAATTTATAATCGTAAAAGATTATTAAGAGCCATCTTTTTTTATGAAAGTCACAAACAAAGCAAAAGCGAACTAAATAAAAATGGCAAAGATCATCTTTTATATCATAATGTTGCGTTCATCGGCTTAGACATTCCACGCGACCTGCTTTATAAAAACATTAACACCAGAGTTGATTTAATGTTTCAAAATGGACTTAAAGAAGAAGTTATCGAGTTGTTTAGAACTTATGGCAGCGATGAACGTTCGCTTCAAGCAATTGGTTATAAGGAATTTAATAATGATTTGTCTGATGAAGAAAGAAAAGAATTAATAAAAAAGAATACAAGAAATTATGCTAAAAGACAAATGACTTTTTTCCGTCACCAATTTACCGGTGTAAAATGGTTTTCGTCACCTAAGGAGGCTGAAGAGTATGCAAAAAATCTTAAGTAAAGATTTTGACAATCGCTCAAAACTTTTAATTGGCGAAGAAAACTTTGCTTCTTTAGAAACAAAGAAAATTGCTGTATGTGGAATTGGTGGAGTTGGCTCAATTATTCCGCTTTCTTTTGCGAGAAGTGGGGTCAAAGACCTTGTGATTATTGATTTCGATACTGTAGACATCACTAATTTAAATCGTCAAATTGCTTATGACTTAAAGGATGTGGGTAAAAAGAAAGTTGAGGCAATGGAAGAAAAAATCCATGATTTAAAAAGCGATATTAAGGTAACAAAATACTTTTCTCTTATTGATAAAAGCTTTGATTTTAGTGTTTTTGATGATCGAGATTTTGTTTTTGATTGCATTGATGATATTGAAGCCAAGGTAATGCTTATTAAATATTTGACTGAACATAAAATTAATTTTATTTCTAGTTTAGGAATGGGAAATCGTCTTGATGCAACTAAAGTTATAATAACTACAATTAATAAAACTACTGGAGATCCGCTTGCTAAAAAATTGAGACATTTACTAAAAGAAGAAAATGTTGATTTGAGCAAGATAATGGTCTCTTTTTCAAGTGAAAATCCTCTAAGAAATGGTATGATAATTTCGTCGATGATTTTTGTACCAAATAGCAGTGGATTAGCGATGGCTAGTTTTGCTATTAGAAAAATGATCGGAAAAGAGGAATGAAAATGGCACTAGAAAAAATTGTAAAGATTGCTAAAACACTTGGAATTAGCGAAGATGAATTGGAGCTTTATGGAAATTATAAAGCCAAAATTAAACCCGAGGTTTTCGAGCAATTTAAAAATAACAAAGATGGTAAACTTGTTTTGGTAACAGCGATTACTCCAACTAAAGCTGGAGAAGGCAAAACAACAACATCAATCGCTCTTGCAGATGGCCTTGCAAAATTAAAGCAGAAGGCAATCATTTGTTTACGTGAACCCTCAATGGGTCCTGTTTTTGGTCTTAAAGGAGGTGCAACTGGAGGTGGTAAAGCCACAGTTGAACCACAAGAAGACATTAATCTTCATTTTACTGGAGACATGCATTGTTTAACTTCTGCGATTAACCTTATCGCAGCAATTATTGATAACCATATTTATCAAGGTAATGTACTTAAAATTGATAAAGAGAGAATACTTTGGAATCGTGCGATTGATACAAATGATCGTGAACTAAGAAATATTGAAATTGGATTTGGCGAGAAAAATGGTATTCAAAGAAAAGATCATTTTGAGATTACGGTTGCTAGTGAGTTGATGGCAATTCTTTGCATAAGTAAAGATCGCGAAGATTTTATTCGTCGATTAAATAATATTTTAGTTGCATATAATCTTGATGGCGAACCTGTTTATTTAAGAGAATTAAATATTACAAATGCCATTATGAAAATTATGAATTATGCTTTGTGGCCAAATATTGTTCAGACTGCTGAAAACAATCCTTGTTTTATTCATGGTGGTCCCTTTGCAAATATTGCTCATGGATGTTCTAGTTTAATCGCTACACGTCTTGCTTTAAAAATCTCACCAATTGTAATTACGGAAGCTGGATTCGCAGCGGATTTAGGTGCGGAAAAATTCTTAGATATAAAATGTCGAATTGGTAACTTAGAACCTAGCATGTGCGTTTTAGTTGCAACTATTCGTGCTCTTAAAATGCATGGTGGTGAAGCTTTTGAAAATTTAAATAGTGAAAATCTAGAAGCTTTAAAAATTGGCGTTGAAAATTTAGAACAACATTATGAAAATCTAAAGAAGTTCGGGATCCCTATCGTAATTGCAATTAATCACTTTGCTCAAGACACAGATAACGAAATTAAATACTTATCTAATTGGTGTGATGAGCGTGGCTATAAGTATGCATTTCTTGATGGATTCCTTAAAGGTGGCGATGGTTCAATTGACTTAGCAAACAAGGTTCTTGAATGTTTGAGAACTAAGAAAACAACATATAAGCCTTTATATGATTTAGAAGATTCGATTGAAAATAAGATTACAAAAATTGCGAAAGAAATTTATCGTGCAGATGGAGTTAATTTTACTTCAGAAGCTTTTAAAAATATTGAAGATATTAAAAAACTCGGCAAAGAACATTTGGTTGTTTGTATGGCAAAAACACAATCAAGTTTTAGTGATGATCCAAAATTATTAAATTGTCCAAAGAACTTTAAAGTTACGGTTAAAGAAGTGAAATTGAGTAATGGAGCGGAGTTTATCGTTGCTCTTCTCGGTTCAATTTTGACTATGCCAGGTCTACCAAAAGTTCCTCAAGCAACATTGATGTAAAAAATAAAAATAAAATCCCCATTCATTACGATATATTAGTGAATGGGGATTTTATTTGAAGTTAAGAACATTTCTAAGTCGTTTAAGGTTAATGATGAAAAGTCATTATGTGTTTTAAATGAACTTAATTTTACCCTACCTAACAAAGGGTTATTTTGTATTATGGGAAAGTCCGGATGTGGAAAATCAACACTTCTAAATATTTTTGAAGGATTGATGAAGCCTTCAAAAGGTGAGGTTCTATTTAAGGGAAGAAATATAAAACAATTTACTGAAAAAGAACAAAGTGAATATTTAAATAAAAATATTGGTGTTATTTTCCAATCGTTTAATTTAATTCAAAATTTAAGTGTAATCGACAACTTAAAGCTTGTTTTAAAAATTAAAGGAATAAAAGACCATTCAATAATAAATACATATTTGCAAACCTATAAACTTGAAAGTATTAAACATAAAAAGGTGCAATTTTTAAGCGGAGGAGAAAAACAAAGAGTCGCTCTTATTAGAGCGATTTTGAATGATCCGGAAGTTATTTTTGCTGACGAACCTACTGGGAATTTAGATTATGAAAACTCCATTTTAGTTATGGACACATTAAAAGACATTAGTAAAAATAAATTAATAGTAATGGTGTCGCACAATAAAGAATTAATCGACAAATATTACGACGGATATCTAGATTTAACAAATGGAACGCAGCAATACTTAAAAAGTATTAAGGATGATGGAAGCCAACTTAATTTTGCTAGAAAAGGAAATAAAGGACACTTTTTAGGGTTTATGTTATCGAAAACTTTTAAAAGAAATCTAAAACAAAATTTAATCGCCTTATTTTCTATTGTATTTGCTTTTTTAACTCTATTAACTTCAATTGGGTTTAATGAAGGAATTGGCAGAAATAGTGATGCGCTTGTTAATAATTTTCAAAACTACAATGCTTATAAAATTTCTAAGATTGTTGATAAATCAATTACAGACAGTAGCTTAAAACTGGAAAAAACCGAAAAACCAAGATATGAAGAAGTTAATAATTTAGTTAAAAACTATAAAGACTACGAAATTAAAGATTCTTTGGACTTTTTCTTTAACGATTATAAAAGTGTGCTTGTTGGAGACAAAATAATGGAGAATGTGTCTTTTGTTGCAGTAAACAACATTCCTAAAGGAAATGTTGTTTATGTAAATAATGCTTTTAACGAAAAGTATAAAAGTGTTTACCAAGAAACTAGTCTTAATAGGATTATGAAAGTTAATTTAAAAAGAAATTATGTTTATAACAACACGACAACTGTCGGAACAAACGTAATTGATCAAGCATTTGAAGCGCATTTCGTTTTTGATATTGAAAAAATCAAGTATGAATTTAGTTATCTTAGCTATCCAAGAGTATATTTTTCATATGAATATTTTGAAGAATATTTGAAGAAATATAAATGCGAAAGTATTCGAGAAGTAAATGGTCTTGATATTACTTTTTACGATATATTAAACAACTCAAAAACAAGTGATGAAATATCAAATTATTCTTATATGCTATTTCTTGATGATTTAAACGACGTTTTAGATTTTAATAGTAAAATAAATAATTTAAAAGACTTTAGAATTCAAAACGAACCTTATACTATAATTTCCTCCTTCAAAGAATTATCATCGACCTTTTTAAAGGGAGCAGTTTTATTTATTGCAATTTTAATAGTTTGCGTTGTTTCAATAGTGGCTTTTTTATCTTTTTCGTCCTTTATTTTTAACCGAAAACAAACTGCAATATTAATAATTTTAGGGGCAAGAACCGAAGATATATTTTCACTTTATATTGTTGAAAAGTTACTGATTACTATCGTTGGTTTTATTTTAGCTTTCTCAGCAATGACTTTAGTGCAAAATAAAATTAACCAAATAATATATAGCAATTTCTTTTTTAAAGAAATAATTTCTTATCCATTTAGTAATGGAGTGCTAAATATCTTAATCTTATTTTTAGGATTATGTTTTATTTTTATTACAACTTATATTCCGTTAGTAATTAGTAGAAAAAAGGAAATTTATAAGGAACTTAAAGAAGAATGAAACTTGAGTTTTTAAAGTTAAGCAAAACGTTTTTAGAAGAAAAGGTAATCAATAATCTTTCTTTTAAATTTGAGGAATGCAAACTATATGTAATTTGTGGCGAGTCGGGGTGTGGGAAAACTACTTTACTTAACTTGCTATCTTTAATAGAAGCACCAGATAAAAAAAGTGAAATTTTTTATGATAATCAGAATGTTCTTAAGTATAGTGACGAAGAAAAAAGATCTTTTAGACTAAAAAATATCGGATATATATTTCAATCCTTTAATCTTTTTAATGATGACACGGTTTTCAATAATATTGCATTAGTTATCGACTCAATTTCTAATTTTTCTAATTCAATGAGAAAAAGGAAAATCAAAGAAACACTAAAAATGGTAGGGCTAGAAAACTTAGAAAAGAAATTTGTTAGAGATTTAAGTGGTGGAGAAAAACAAAGAGTTGCAATTGCAAGAGCTTTAGTAAACAACCCACGAATTATTTTCGCAGATGAACCAACGGGTTCGCTTGATGAAACAAATAGCAATATAGTTTTTGATATTTTGAGAAAAATAAGCTCTAATTGTACTGTAATTTGTGTTACACATGATAGAAATCTTGCTAAGAATTATGCGGATTCATTATTAATTCTAAAAGATAGTAAAATTACGGAAACAATTATAACGCACGAGGAATGTAAAAGTAAGAAAAATTTTTTAATTATCGAACGGAAAAAGAAAGACAAAGGAACATTGTCTAATAGTTTTATTTTGCATCACTTTTACAACACAGTAAAAGTTAAAAAATTTAGGTTTATTATTTCAAGTGTTTTATTATCGATATCGCTATTTTCAATTGGCTTATCAGTCTTTTTTAAAGACGGAATTTCAACATCTTTAAAGAATAGTTTTTCGTCAATTTTGAATGGAAATTCTTTAGTTTTAAAAAAGAAAGGTAATGTTAATGGAATTCTTGATTACACTTCGGTATATGAGGATGAAGTAAAATCTATTTTTAATGATTATAAGTATTATCTCGATTATTATGGAACTGATTATCTTGTAAATTTCGAGAGTTTTTTCAAGGATCTTAACACTGTTTATGATGTTTCTAAACCAATTGCATATCGAATTGATTGCTTTAATGCAAGAAGTTTTAATGAGTTCAAGTATGTCAAATCCTGCGAAAAAATTCAAAACATCTATCCCAATAATGTTGATAAGATTATGGATGATGAAGTTATTATTTCGCTAAATTATGCTCAAATGAAAAAAGAATGCGAACATCTTCAGATTGCCCGTTCTTTTGAATCGCTCGGTGAATATGCAAAAACAGGAAATTACCTTATTAACTTAGCAGTTACGAATAAAGATTGGAATTATAATGACAATGTAAGCTTCAGAGTTAGAGCAGTAATAATTGATCAAGAAAACAATATATATCATACAAATAACTTATTTAACGAAAAACTTTTTGAAAAACGAATGATGATTCCATCTTCTTTAAATACTAAAAAGATTGGAAAATATCCGTGGATAATGAAGAAAGTTTACTATTTAAAAACAAAGGATTTTCAATCAAATTTTCTTAATAAAATAAGTGTTGATGAAGAATACAAGAACTACCTTTTCGATAGCGATTCGTATAATTATTCGCCAAAAACATGTAAGTTTGAAGAACCATGCTACTCAAACAAACTTTTTATCTATCGAATATTGAGAGATGATATTCCTTTGAACTTATCTAATGTAATTAAAAAATATGATAATGATTTATCTAATTTTTATTATTCTACAAATAGTGGATACGTTAACCTTGGAACAACACTTTTTAGTGGTTTTGCAAGAGAAACATATTTTTCATTAGATAAAACAAAAATCGATAATTTAATTAATACAGCTAGTCGGCTGAAAAATATTGAAATTGGAAGTATTAAACTTGAAGAGAATGTTTTAGAAGGGTACGCTTACAATATTAGTGAAAATTCGGTTCATTTGTCTTCGAAGTATCCTTTAATTTTAGAAGGCAGAAAAGCTGAGAATCCGTTAGAAATTGTTATCTCATCCAAAATGAATGAAGAGTTTGGTGGAAATGCTTTAGATAAAGATCTTTTTGTAACAACTTTAAGTAACAAAATTGAAGAAGAATTTATCACTAAAAATTATTTCAGAGTAGTTAAATTATATGTTGTTGGAATAGCTGACTCAGGGAAAAACACTATATATAATGACCCGAATTTTTCAATATCACTTTTTCGTGATCTTTTTCAATTTTCTTCTTTTGATATAATTACGAATTCAATTGTTTTTGAATTAGATAGAAAAATTTCTAATGCTCAAATAAATTCATTAAATAAAACGCTTGAATTCTATGAGTTTACCGATCCACTCGATGATTTTGAGAACGGTATAAACGAAACACTATCATTTCTTGAATACGCCTTAGTCGCACTAGCAATTGTTACTCTTTTTTCTTCAATTGTTTTAATTGGGATAATTAATTATATTAACATAGTGGAGGCAAAAAGAGACTTTTCAATTTTATTCGTCCTAGGTTTTTCGTTTAATGAAATTTTGAAAATGCAATTTATTCATTCTTTACTTCCAAATTTGCTCAGTTTCATTTTAGCGTCTTTTTCTATAATTTTGACATCAAATATAATAAGTGAATTATTAACAGAAAAGCTTGGAATTTCAACAATTTTTTATGTAAATTTTAAGCCGTTTTTGATAATGTTTTTGGCCATTATTTTGGTATCTTTATTGAGTGTGATAATGTCGATTGCGCCGATTAAAAAAATAAATATTACGAAAGAATTACATTAAAAAAGTATTAAAATTAATAAAAAGGTAAAAAAATATGTATTAATTCTGTATTTTATTTTATAATAAGAAAGTCGTAAGACGGAAAGTGAATATACTACAATGGCAAAAAGTGTTGGAAAAGTCAAGAAATTCAACAAAGAAAAAGGCTATGGTTTTATCACTGGTGAAGACGGTAAAGATTATTTCTTCTATTACACTTCATTAAATATGACCGGCTTTAAGACTGTTGATGTTGATGGCAAAGTCGAATTCGAAGCACAAGAAACCGAAAGAGGTTTAAGAGCTGTCGATATCGATGTCATCAAGACTGACGCTAAAGTTGAAGAACCAGCTAAATAATATACATCGTCAAGATTATAGTTATTAGATCAAGTTCAAGAGCCACTTATGTGGCTTTTTTGTTTCCGTTTTTGCATAAATGGTGTTATTTTTCATTATATATAATATAATAATTAAGATTTTTGGAGAATTTAGAATTATGGGTTTAAAAGCAGGTATTGTGGGACTTCCTAATGTCGGTAAATCAACGCTCTTTAATGCGATAACAAATAGTCACGTCGAAGCCGCGAACTATCCTTTTGCGACGATTAATCCAAATGTGGGTAGTGTTCTAGTTTTTGATGAGAGAGTTGATAATTTAACAAAATTATTTAATCCCAAGCGAACAATTTATACATCGTTTGAATTTTTTGATATTGCTGGACTAGTTAAAGGTGCATCAAAAGGTGAAGGCTTAGGCAATCAATTTTTGGCACACATTCGTGACGTTGATGCTATTGTTGAAGTCGTTAGGTGTTTTGAAAATAAAGATATTATTCATGTTGAAAATACAGTGGATCCTATTCGTGATATTGAAATCATCAATGTAGAATTATGTTTGGCAGATTTGGAAACCGTTCAAAATCGTGTTGGAAAAGTTGCGGTTAAAGCTCAAGTTAATAAAGACAAAGATAGCGTTACTGAATTTAATGCTTTATCTAAAGTCAAAAAAGCACTCGAAGATGGAAAACCAGCTCGTGTCGCTGTTTTAACTGAAGATGAACAAAAGATACTTCGTAATTTTAACCTCTTAACTATGAAACCAATTTTATATGTTGCTAATGTTGGGGATGCTGATTTAATGGATATTGATTCGTGTGCAAATTATATAAAAGTCAAAGTTTATGCGACAAAAGAAGGTTCTAAAACAGTACCAATTTGCTGCGAAATGGAAGCTGAACTTTCAAGCTATAACGCAGAAGAAAAGAAGGAATTTCTTGAAAGTATTGGTGCAAAAGAGAGTGGATTAGCCAACTTAATTAAAGAGAGTTATAAATTGCTAAACTTATCTACTTTCTTTACTGTTGGAGTTGATGAAGTTCGTGCTTGGACTTTTGTTAATGGCATGACTGCTCCAGAATGTGCCGGAATTATTCATAGTGACTTTCAAAAAGGCTTTATTCGTGCCGAATGTTATTCTTACGATGACATTATGAAATATAAAACTGAACAAGCATTAAAGGATGCTGGAAAGATTCGAGTTGAAGGAAAAGATTACATTGCAAAAGATAGTGATATTTTCTTCTTCCGTTTTAATGTTTAGTATGATGAGAATTGGTTTTGGGCGAGATATACACGCTTTAGTCCTTGGGAAACCATTAGTTTTAGGAACGGTTACAATTCCAAATTTAATGGGCTTATCAAGTTATAGTGATGGCGATGTTGTGATACATTCTCTCGTTGATGCTATTTTAGGAGCACTTGCTAAGGGAGATATTGGACAAATGTTCCCTGATAATGATCCAAAAAACAAAGGAAGACACAGTGTAGAGTTTTTAAAGGAAGTTAAACTTTTAATCAAAGACGCTGGTTACGAAGTAAGCAACATTGATATTATGATTACATGCGAAAAACCAAAACTTGAAAAATACATTATTCAAATGCGAGGTTCGATTGCAATTATTCTTGGAATCGATATTGATAAAGTTAGTATAAAAGCAGGAACAAATGAAGGATTTGACGCTATTGGTCAAGGCCAGGCAATCGTTGCTGAAACCGTTATCCTTCTAGAAGGAGTTAAAAATGTTTAAAAGAGTCAGAGTTAGATATGCCCCATCTCCAACTGGATATCTCCATATTGGTGGTGCACGTAGTGCTTTATTTAATTACTTATATGCAAAGAAGTTTAATGGAGACTTTGTTTTCAGAATTGAAGATACGGATATTGAACGTAATATTGAAGGAGCTGAATATAGTCAGCTTCATGATTTAATTTGGCTTGGAATTATTCCAGACGAATCAATTGAAAAACCAAATTCGAAATATGCTCCTTATCGTCAAACAGAAAAACTTGATTTGTATCGTAAATATGCAGAAGAATTAGTGGAAAAAGGTTATGCGTATTACTGCTACGAAACTCAAGATGAAATTGAAGAAATGAAAGAAGAGCAACTTGAAAATGGCGTAAAAGCATTCAAGTATGATCGTCGTGCTTTAAGTTACACCACTCAAGAAATTGAAGAATTTAAGAGACAAGGAATTAAACCTTCTATTCGTTTAAAAATGGAAAGTGGATTTACTTTTAAGTTTCACGATTTAGTTAGAGGAGATGTTTCTTTCAATTCTGATGATTTCGGAGATTTTGTCATTATCAAATCCAATGGTATTCCTACGTATAATTTTGCAGTTGTTATTGACGATCATATTATGGAAATATCTCACGTTTTGCGTGGAGAAGAGCATTTAAGCAATACCCCAAAACAACTTCAAGTCTACAAGTATTTTGGTTGGGAAGCGCCTGAATTCGGTCATATGACAATTATTATTAATCCAAACGGGAAGAAACTTTCAAAAAGAGATCACAATATTCTTCAATTTATGAGTGAATATCGTAATTTAGGTTATCTCCCAGAAGCAATTTTTAATTTTCTTTATCTTTTAGGATTTAATCCGGATGTCATACTAAATGGTAGCGATAAAGAGAAAGAGATTTTTACAAAAGAAGAAGCAATTAAATATTTTGATCCACTTCGACTTTCTAGTAGTCCATCAATGTTTGATAATAACCGATTATTGTGGACAAATGCCCAATACATAAAAGCCTTAAGTAATGACGATTATTTTAATTTTATTATGCCATTTATTAAGCAAGTTAATTTTAATAAAGAAGTAAGTGAGTGCGAGTTAAAGAATATTTCTTTAATGTTTAAGGAAGAAATTAGTTATGGCCAAGAGATTGTGATTTTGCTTGGAAATATTTTAAATCCTACTTACGAACTAAACGATGAAGATAAAACTTTAATGTCTCTCGATAGTAGTAAGGTTGTTTTAAATAACTTTAAAACTAGAATTAACTCGGCTATAGAGTTAACTCAAGAAAGCGTAAAAGCTATTTTTAAATCAATTCAAAATGAAACGGGAATTAAAGGCAAAAATTTATATATGCCGATAAGATTAAAACTTACAGGTTCCGAACACGGACTCGAGATGTATAACATTATTAATATTTTAGGGAAAGACGAAGTTTTATCTCGTTTAAAATAAGTAGTAATTTATTTCGTAGTAAAGTATAATAGTTTTTGCAAAAAAGGGAGAAATTATATGGCAGAAAATTACAAGAATGAATCGATGAAAGATGTTGCATATAGTTTATTAAAAGATCATAGAAAGCCAATAGCCTTTGTAGATTTATTTAAGGAAGTCGCATCAAAACTTGAAATGACTCCTGATGAAATGAATTTAAAAATTGCTTTATTTTATACAGATATTACACTTGATGGACGTTTTGTTGATTTGAAAGACAACACTTGGGATCTTCGTGAAAGACAAACCTATGATAAAGTTCATATTGATATGAATGATGTCTATAGTGATATTGATGAAGAAACTGCTGCCAATACCGATGTTGAAGAACTTGATGAAGTTGAAAAAGAAGAAATGGGTGTTACTAACGATGATGAAGAAGATGATACATCAACCGAAAGTGACGATGAAAATTCTTCAAATAAAGAAGAAATTTAATGTTATAATTTGGAACTTAAGGGTAACTTAAGTTCTATTTTTTTGGAGATAAAAGCAATGAATTTTGAAAATGAATTAGAAATCGCTATAAAAACTGCAAGAAAGGCGATGGATTTCATAATGGACGTTTATAATGGGGGTTTTGATGTTCAAATTAAAAGCGATGATTCGCCCGTCACTGAAGCTGATATCGGCGCTGATAAATTGATTAGAGAAAATTTGCATAAATCTTTTCCAGCCTATGCTTTCTTGACTGAAGAAAGTAGTGATGATCTCGTTCGATTAAACAATGATTATGTTTGGATTGTCGATCCAGTTGATGGAACCAGTGATTTTGTTGATAAAGATGGTGAATTTACCACAAATATTGCGCTTGCCTATAAACATAATATCGTAGTCGGCGTTGTTGGAGTTCCTTGTACTGGCGATATTTATTATGCTAGCAAAGGAAACGGGGCTTTCGTGTTAAGAAATGGTGTTTCAACAAAAATCCATGTTAACGATAAAACGGATAAATTAGTTGCTCTTGTTTCGCATCAGCATAATACTCAAAAAATATTAGATTTACTTAAAGGTGATAAAAGAGTTTTTGCAATTAAACCAGTAGGCAGTAGTTTAAAAGGCTGTTTGATTGCTGAAGGCAAAGCCGAACTTACTTTGAAGTACGATGACAACACCAAGGAATGGGATACAGCTGCTTTTCAAGGGGTTGTTGAGGAAGCTGGTGGTTTTGTCTTAACTCATGAAGGAGAACCAATTGTTTATAATCGTGAAGATGTTTATAATCGTGGTGGTTTTGTTTGCGTAAATAAAAAAGAGAATATTATAGAATAAACGACTTGAATTAGTGGTCTTAAAAAACCGAAAAGCATTTAAAAATAAAAGCTACTCCCGAGAGTAGCTTTTTGTTTTATTTAGTTGCTTTTTCTTGCTCTTCTTGAGCTTTTTTTAAAGCATCTTTTATGTAAGGTTTGTCACTTGCAAGACGCACTGCATTCACACCCGGAACCTCTTCCATTAGAATTATTTCAATTCCCGAATCTAAGTCTTCAGTGATTAAAGAACATCCTTCACATGCTCCATGGAAATTAACATAAACTATTCCATCCTCAAAGGAATCAAACGAAACATTTCCGCCATCTCTTTGTAAGAATGGACGCACCTTATCCAATGTTTCTTCAATTTTTTTAACTGTTACT
>Ga0172378_10002964_pt1 | contig 15926 bp, 13 predicted proteins | sample GrowelOW332metaG_FD_119755 | JGI IMG/M metagenome (GOLD analysis project Ga0172378, IMG submission 119755) | Groundwater microbial communities from an aquifer near a municipal landfill in Southern Ontario, Canada - Pumphouse #3_1 metaG | ecosystem: Environmental > Aquatic > Deep subsurface >... | reverse complement strand
TTCCATGTCTTCAATCTTTGATTCTAAATCATGCAATTTATCAGAGAAATCGACACTGTCACTTTCTCTTAGTGTTTCATTAATCTTTGATTTTTGCTGAGCATGTTGTGCACGAGCGATAAGAGAGGCTTTTTTAGCTTTGATGTCAGCAAATTTAGCATTGAGCTTTGTCATGGATGCTTCTTCGCTGGCAATAATTGTTTCTAACGTACCAAGGTTATCTTTGAGCTGTTCAATTGTTTCCAGCGTTCTTTTCTTTTCAGCCAATGCTTCTTTTGCTAAAGTATCTTTTCCTTCTTGCACAGAAAGACGAGCTCTTTGTTCCCAACGCTTTACCTGTTCTTGTTTCTCTTTTATTTGTTCCGCTGTGCTGGTCATTTCACTTTTCTTTTCGCGAAGTGCTTGTTTTGTCTCTCGAATAGAATTTTCTAAGTCATGAATCATGAGTTGTACCATTTTTTCAGGATCTTCGATTGAATCCAACACACTGTTGACGTTTGAGCTGATAATGTTTTTAAATCTTTTTAATGTTTTCATACGGTATTGTCCTTTGCCTTTATGGCTCATCTTAAAATTTCTTATTGATACTTATTCTATGCACCAACCATGCCAACTCTGTTTGTTTTCTTTCTTTTTCTTCCTTGTTTCCTCTGTTAAGGGTGTAATTTCGTCTTTTCTTTATGGTGATTATTCTTTGTTTGTAAAACTATTAATTATTTATATTGTATGCAGTTACTCATGATAAAAGCAGCAAAAAATATTTTTTTGCTGTTTTCATCGTCGTTGTCGTTGATTTACTTTGAGAAAGAGAGTCTTTGTGTACTCTTTTTTGGGGATTGATGTCTTTTATTGGTTTTGTTTGGTATTTTTCCTCTTTGTTGGTGAATTTTACCAATTCCCTGTGGCTGTGTAAAAAATACCAAGAGAGAAGATGTGAGAGTTTTACTTCTTCTCTCTTGTTAGACCGTCTCTTTATGTGTAATATTTGGCTATGAGCACATTATTTATGGTAGCAACACCAATAGGCAATCTTGATGATATTACATTAAGAGCCTTAGAGACCTTAAAACAGGTCGATGTAATAGCATGTGAAGACACCCGTCATACACAGGGTCTTCTCACTCGATTCGATATTCACAAGCGTTTAATCGCCTGTCACTCGTACAATGAAAAAGCTTCAAGCCAAGGTATTGTCGGGTTAATGGAAGACGGAAATGATATTGCATATGTATCTGATGCAGGAACTCCTGGAATCAGTGATCCTGGAGCACGAGTCGTTTCTGCCGTACGAGAAGCAGGCTTTACCGTTGTCGCCATTCCTGGTGTCAGTGCTGTCGCTACGCTTGTTAGTTGTGCAGGGTATGTGGGAAAGAACTTCCTTTTTGAAGGATTCTTGTCTCCAAAACCTGGTAAGCGCAAGAAAAGACTTGTTGAACTGCTTGAAAGAGATGAGGCTTTTGTTTTGTATGAATCCCCTTATCGCATTGTGAAACTACTCAAAGTGCTTGCTGAACTTGCACCTGAGAGACAGGCGGTTATCGGTCGTGAAATGACAAAAAAGCATGAAGAGTTTTGTAGCGGAACCATTGCTTCTGTTTTAGAAGATTTTAGTGGAAGACCAAGTATTAAGGGTGAATTTGCCCTTCTTGTTGCTCCACTTGCTGCTTCAGGGAATACCACCGATGATAACGATAGCGAAACTTAGAAAACTCAAGGCTACGACGCAGATTCGTAAAATCTCTATGATTTTTCATCAAGCCGCCCTTGGTCAATATTCAGAAACGTATTTGAGCTTAGTCCTTCCTTTGTTACACGAAGAGAAGGCACTGAGTGTCTTAGGTCCTTTAGCAAAGAGTGCTGATACTCTATCGGCCTATATGCTCTCTGGTCACTTTGAACCGACCTATGAAGAAGATCTTTGTCAGTTACTCCTTCGCTCTGTTGGTGCTGAGCCATCAGATTGGGACTTTATGGATGAAGATGGTACGCTTGATGGGAGTGCACGAACCGTGCTTCCTCATACCCTCGTACTCGATCGTCTTCGCTCTCCCTTTAATGTGGGTTCGGTTTTCAGAACTGCTGATTCCTTTGGTATTCAAAAGATTATTCTTATCGAGGGAACAGCGAGTATTACGCATCCTCGATGCTTGAGAACCGCAAAAGGTACGCTTGATACCGTTGAGCATATCTCTATGAGTGAAGATGACTTTTGTTCCTTTGTTGAAGCGCAAGCGCTTCCTTTGTTTGCCCTTGAATTAGGTGGACATGAATTAGGAAGTTTCTCTTTTCCTTTGGAAGGAGCTGCTGTCTTAGGAAGTGAAGAGTTCGGGGTGAGTCCTCGGTTACTCTCTCTCTGTGACCAGTCTCTTGGTCGTGTCAGTATAGCCCTCGCTGGAAGCAAGGGCTCAATCAATGTATCAGTTGCTGCAGGTATTATGCTGCAGCATTGGTTTGCATCAACCTCTCGTTGAAGACCCTAATTGATAGAGTGTTTTTAGTCCATCTTCGATATCACGATTGAATGAATCAGGAGGGAAATGACCTTTGGTGTTTCTTACTCCTGCCATTCGATTGGTTAATATCTGCATGCCTTCATCAATAGTAGCAACGGGATAGATATGGAATTTCTTCTCTGCAATCGCTTTTTGAATGGTATCGGAGAGAATCAAATTGTCGGTATTCTGAATAGGAATAATGACTCCTTGTCTTCCGGTTAAACCCATTCGTTTACAGGCTGTATAAAATCCTTCAATCTTTTCATTGATTCCTCCAACCGGTTGTACATTACCCATCTGATTCACACTACCGGTGACGGCGATGTCTTGTCGAATGGGAATTTCTGCTATTGCCGAAAGCAAGGCATACAATTCGGTTGATGAGGCGCTGTCTCCGTCAATTTCGGCATAGTTTTGTTCAAAACAAATACCGGCATAGAGGGAGAGAGGGAAGGATTGTGCATAATGTTTTCTCAGATATCCTTCAAGAATAAGTAATCCTTTATCATGGATTTCTCCTGATAATCCTGCTTCATGTTCAATATTGACGATTCCTTCACTTCCTGGAGCAACCGATGCAGTAATGACGGTCGGAGTTCCAAATGAAGCGGCTCCTCGATCCATCACAGCAAGGCCATTCACCACCCCAACTTTTGATCCTGTGAGAGAAATGAGCATATCGCCCATTTCAATATCTTTGTTGATTTTACTCTCCGTCATGGAAGCGGCGTAATCTCTCTCATCTCCTGCTTTGGCAATCATCTCAGCATCAATAACGGTTCTGTTATTTTTACGTGCCCACCAGTTTGCTTCGACAAGGATGTCGGTGAGTTGTGAAAACTGTGTGGTCAGTTCTTTTCTGCTTTCAGTAAACCAAGCGCTATATCGAAGGAGCTGTAAGGCTCCATCATCGGTGAGTGGCAGAAATTCATGATCCTTTGCAAATTTTCGTAAAAAATGGACGGTTGCATTGATGTTTTGTTTGTTTGCATCCATTGCATAGTCAAATTGTGCCGATATTTTAAAGTACTTGAGAAATTCATCATCATTTTCGCTGAGCTTTTCGTATTCGGCTTCGCTTCCGATGAGGATGAGTTTAAAGAAGATCGGTGGGACAATAGGACGAATGTTATCTCCTACTGCAATGCCCTTTTGTTGTACTCGAGGGTCCCGTAGTGCTTCTTTGTTACTATCAAGGTAGCGTTTGAGCGCATCCCAGAGTCCTCTTTCCTGTAATACTTCACCAGCTCGCAAGACCAAGATGCCACCCATGGCTTCATGGACGCTTCCTGCTTGAATGAGTTGATAGGAAAGAGATCCTTTCTTCCTTGTTTCTTTTGCCAGTCCACCGAAGAGATTGGTTAGTGATGGATGGTTTTCTACAATGAATGGCATTTTCGTCGTGTACTGATGATTGATAATGACATTCACTTTGTATCTGTTTAAACTTGCTTTATCTTTGAGTTTTAGTGGTATATCGAGAAGGATATTGTGCAGGTGATGATTCACTGCTCCTTCTGTGTATATTTCCAGTAGTTTTTCTATTTCAGCACAGCTTTTTTTTCTGACACTTTCTATTTCTTCGGTTTTTAACCAAACCTTAGCTTTATCACAGAAATTAGTCAGGTCAAGAGCAAATTGGTATCCCATTCCAGGTTCAAAGACGAGCACACTTGGTGTGTCCGGATTTATGAAATTGTATACGTAGGCAATATCACGGAGCGCGTGAATATCTGATGAGTATTTCGCTGCTACAGCTTTAATTGCTGGGAGTTTACCTGTGCCAGTGTCGCCACTTACAAAGATATTATAACCCCATCTACAAACACCAATACCGAGCTCAAGAGCCCTCATGGCTCGAGGCTGTCCAATAATATCCATTTTCTCTTTCTCTTTGGTTGTGCTGAGAAGAGATGGATCAAAAGAGAAGGCTGCTTGTTCGGGAGTGAGCTCCCTGATTTTAAATTCAATCGTTGACATAATCTCAATATAGAGAGGTGGTATATTCATGTCAACTCCGCTATACTGAAGTCTATGAAACGACAGAAACTTATTACTTTTCTCAATGAGTATTTAAAGCTCAATGATTACGCTCGGATAGACAGATCTCTCAACGGTTTGCAGGTCGCAGGAGAGGAAAAAGATATACAACAAATTGCCTTTGCAGTTGATGCTTGTCAAGAAACTATTGATAGGGCAATTGCCTCTGGTGCAGACATGTTGATTGTACATCATGGCCTCTTTTGGGGTGAACCCCTTGCGCTTACCGCCTCCCACGGTCGTCGTGTAAACGCAATGATGACGCATCATCTTGATCTCTTTGCTGCACATCTACCTCTCGATGCACATATGGAAGTAGGAAACAATGTGGTTATGGCTCAGATGCTCAAACTGACGAATATTCAACCTTTTGCCTACTATAAAGGCAAATCTATTGGGGTGAGTGGTGAATTATCAGAGGCTCTTTCTCTTGATAAAATTGCAAAGGTCCTTCATTTTACCCATCCTGTTGCACTTGATTTTGCAGGTCGTCCTCTTCGTAAAATTGCCATCGTGAGTGGTGAAGGTGCCGATGATGTCTTTGATGCAAAAGAGCAGGGCTTTGATTTGCTGATTACCGGTGAGACCTTACATCGGACCTATCACTACTGTGAGGAAGAGAAAATTTCAATGCTTTGTGGTGGTCATTATGAGACGGAAGTGTACGGCGTGAAAGCCTTGGCGCTTCTCTTGTTAAATAAATTTCAACTCCAGGTTGGCTTTATTGACGTTCCAACAGGACTCTAGGAGTTTTTGATGAAAAATACCAAGCGCTTGTATCCTTTATTACTCTCTCTCTGTATTGTTTTGGTTGATCAACTCACCAAAAACTGGATTGTTGCTCATATTCGTGTAAATACGGTGGGTTATTCTTTCTTTGGTGGTTTTCTCGATATTGTCCATGTGCGTAACAATGCTGTTGCCTTTAGTCTTGGCAGTTCTCTCTCTCTTACCATTCGTACTGTTTTATTTATTATTATCCCGTTGATTGTGTTGGCCTATATTGCCTCTTTGGTTGTTTCGACGCGAAACAATGATTTATCTTCTTTTTATCGATGGATTTTTGCTGCTTTCTTAGGTGGTGGCATTGGTAATGTGTTTGATAGAATTTTCCGCCATTTTCAAGTAGTCGATTTTATGCAGAATAGAGTGTATGGCTTATTTGGCCTGGAATATTGGCCGGTCTGGAATATTGCCGATGCTTCAATTGTCATTGCAGGCGTCATATTCATGCTTCACTTACTCTATCATCTAATCAAGGATAAGGAAAAAGAATAGAAAAGTTGTCAAAAATTGAAACTTTATGCTATGCTTGTAGTATATTGACAAAAGGAAATAAAAAATGAATAAAAAAGCTAATACCGTGATATTTATGCTCATTGCTACCATTATTAATATTTTATTGATGATTGCTTTAGGGCTTGTAACGTTTATTATCCTCTATAAAATTTTTGGATTTGAAGATTTTGCTGGTCTCGTTATTATGATCGTTTCAATGGCTGTGGGAATTGGTGGTAGTTTGCTTATTTACACGAAAGTGGTAAATTGGCTCAATAAAACAGGGAAACTCGAAGCAAATCTTGATCCCCTTATTAAACCACGCCATAAGGGTAGAAAAGGAAATTAGAGATGAAGCATTCAAGCATTGCTGCATATAATTCATTGAGTTGGTATCCCTTTAGTGATGAGCCTATTGTCAAATCACTATGGTACATGCCTCGTCTTTGTGATCCAGCTCTTATTTTACCGGATGATTCTGGTGATAATCAATGGCATTTATATGCGCATACTTGGATTGGTCTTGAGCATTTCGTCAGTACCAACGGATTGGATTGGAACCTGCAAGGGATGGTCGAACTTCGTGGTAACTCTCCCTTTTTATTCAAATGGCAAGGTACCTGGTACCTTCTGTATGAAAAGCATGATGCGGCTCCTTCTAACTGGGATTGGCAAAAACTGAAGAATAAAAAGGAATGGGGAAATCGCAATAGTCGTATTGAAATGCGCTCAACAAAAGATTTTATTATCTATAGCGAACCCATTACGCTGTTAAAGAGTAGTGATGTCCTTTTTGCCAACGACCTGCTTTCGAATCCGAGACTTTCTCGTCCGCAACTTTTTTTTGATGAAGAAAATGGTTTTTCTCTTTTCTTTGGTGCCTCCCATATCAAAATGGAAGATACGAAACAAAAGGCAACCCTGTATTTTTCTCTTGCACGCTCCCATACCATTGATGGTCCTTTTACGCTGACAAAGAGTGAACCACTCATTCGTCCCGATGCAGATGATCCGTATCGAAATATGGCAGTTGGTTCCGTAAAGGTTGTCAAAGCAAGTGATGGCTATGTTGGTTTTGAATGTGCGTTTGGTTGGGATAAAAAAAGAGGACGTACTGTCAGTTCCCTTATTCAATTAGAATCAAAAGATGGCCTTGAATGGAAGACGTCAGAGCGAAAACCTCTTTTTCAGACGCCACTCAAAGGTTGGACCAATCGGTATATCACCAGTTGTGATGTCTACTATAAAGCAGATGATTATTGTCATTACTGTTATTTTTCGGCAGATACGGTGATAAAAAGAGGTCCTTTCCATTTAGTGCGTGAATCCATTGGATTGATGCTTGGAAAAGACCCTGAACCACGTCAAGTATTTATGTATTAGTTACTTGATGATGGTGGCATTGATATGCCCTCTTTCATTCTTCTTTTTGCTTTTCATCTTTTTCCTTTGTTCTCTTTCCAATTGTTTTCGAGACATCAAGGTAATATTTTCAATATTTCTTCCATTGATAAATTGATCAATGGCACCTTCACATTCTTCGGTACCCACGGCTCCTGGAATATGAATGAATCCATGAATTGAGCCTTTTTCTTCAAGATATTGGACCGGTGTATCAGCACTTGCAAGTGCGTCAGCATAGAGCATACCATCATCATGAAGGGGATCAATTTCCGCACCAAGAATCAATGTTCTAGGTAATCGTGATTGGTCTTTTCCTTGAAGAGGGGAAAAGGCTGGGTCTATCAAATCTTTCGGTTCGGTCATGTAGTTACTGATATAGCAACTAATCTCTTTTGATGAAATGGTACGAATATCTGCATACTGTTCAAAACTGTTGGTTCTCATTCGACAGTCAGTAATCGGGTATATTAATATCTGACCTGCAATATGAGGTCCTTTTTCATCACGAGATTTTCGTGATACGGCAGCAGCAAGGTTTCCCCCTGCACAGTCTCCCATCACATAAATTCTATCAGGATCGGTTCTCCAATAACGTGCTCCTTTCGAAGCCCAAATTAAGGTGTTGTAACAATCTTCTAAAGGAATAGGGAATTTATATTTTGGCGATAGTCTATAATCGACTGAAAGGATTCTTGCTCCTGTTGCATGCACAATACGGGAACAGAAGTATGCATATAACTCCATGTTTCCCCAGGTCCAACCACCACCATGATAAAAAACAATAAGCGGTGAGAGTCCATCTGAATCGGTCGTATCTTTTTCAAAGAGATACCCCGTAATAGCTGTACCAGATACGGGAATAATAAAAGTTTTTTTACTGACATGACGAGTGTTTTTACTCAAAATGTGACGTAAAAATCTTTTGTTTGGCATTGCTGTATCATTTAGTTCATCCAACTCTTTTTGATTAAGTTTAGATATGTCGGTACCAATAGGTACTTTTCTTATCATATCTATGATACGTAATTGATTTGCTGGAATATAATGTTCAACCATAATACATTTATCATAGCTGACAAATGCAAGCATAGCAAGATTGTTTATCAGAGATTGCTGATTATTATTGTAAATTTTTACACAATTATGAAATTTGTGTGTATTATTTTGCAGGGTTCATAAAAATACTTTTACTTCTCTTGTTTCGTTTTCACGGGTTAACTATACTCAAAGAATGAACAATGTAGAGCTTTATGAAAAAAGTGATTTGTGGTTTGTCAATCCGAAGTATATTGATGATGATAAAGATGAATTTTATTTCAGGAATAAGCAAGTTGAAGCGGAAAAGCAAAACTGGCGTCATCTCACTGCAGAAGAGATTATTGACTTAGTAAAATATGGAAATACCAGTAGTGACTGGTCCAAAATATTGGTGAAGGATCCCTTTGATGCTTCCTTGATAAAGAAATCAACTTTTATTGGTCTTGTCCGAATTGGCAAGTTAGATAGTCGTATGCTGAAGTATCATGATTTTATTATCATGCAAGGCATTGAAAACAGTTTAATTGACTCCTGTGATATTGGAGATAACTGTTCAGTCCGCAATTGCTCCTACATGAGCCACTATATTATTCGTGACCGTGTTGTGCTTCATCGTGTAGATGAAATGCAAACAACCGACCATGCAAAGTTTGGTGTTGGAGTGGTCAAAGAGGGTGAAGCAGAAGAAGTTCGCGTCAAGATTAGTATCATGAATGAAAATGAGGGACGAAGTGTTCTTCCCTTTACTTCCATGACCTGTGCTGATGCCTGGCTGTGGGGCAGTTACCGAGCTGACTATACTTTGATGAATCGCTTTAAACAGTTTACTGAAGAGACTGTTGATTTACACCGTGGGTACTATGGAGAAGTGGGGAGTGAATCGGTTATTAAGAGCTGCCGCATCATTAAAGATGTCAACTTTGGCCCTTGTACGTATGTGAAGGGTGCGAATAAACTGAAGAACTTGACCATTAACTCAACCAAAGAGATGCCATCTCAGATTGGAGAGGGTGTTGAACTGGTTAATGGTATTATTGGTGGAAACTGTCATATATTCTACGGTTGTAAGGCCGTACGATTTGTCATGATGGATCATACCTTCTTAAAGTATGGGGCACGATTGGTCAATTCTATTTTGGGTGATAACTCAACCATTAGTTGTTGTGAAGTCTTAAACAACTTGGTTTTTCCTTGTCATGAACAGCATCATAATAATTCATTCCTTATCGCAAGTAATATTCAGGGACTCTCCAATATGGCAGCTGGTGCCAATATCGGCAGTAACCATAATAGTCGTGGTGCCGATGGTGAAATTGTGGCTGAGCGAGGTTTTTGGCCAGCACTTTCCAGTACGTTAAAGCATAACTGTTTCTTTGCTAGTTATACGTTAATCACCAAGGGAAACTACCCAAGTGAAATGAACTTGAGACTTCCTTTCTGTCTGCTGAGTAATAATAATGATAAACAACTTGTTGTCATGCCAGCCTATTGGTGGATGTACAATATGTATGCGCTGGAGCGCAATAGCTTTAAGGTGAAAGACCGAGATAGACGAGCGGTTATTCGCCAGCATATTATCTCAGACTACCTTGCTCCTGATACTGCCTGTGAGATTATCGCTGCTCGCTCCATGCTTGAGAGGTGGACGGCACAAGCATGGGCAAAGAAGATGGGTAAGGAAGAATTGCTTGCAGATGATAAAGAGCTCATTGCGGTTGGTAAGAAATTACTTGCAGGAGACCCTCAGGTGGTGAATGATTTACAAATCTTAGGAGAGGGCATTGAGCATTCGAAGTGTGATGTGTATATTCTCAAAACCTATCAAGCCTACTATGCCTATGAGCAGATGCTTATTTACTATGTGGTGAGAACGCTGTGCTCGTGGTGTGGCTCTTCACAGATGCGCTTGAGTGAGCTTTTAAAGAGTCAAACTGGTAATCTTGACTCTTGGATTAATCTTGGCGGTCAGCTGGTTCCTGAGAAGAGAATCGATCAATTGAGATCTGACGTGCGTGATGAAAAAATTCAGAGTTGGTCTGATGTGCATCAGACTTATGAAGAATGGTTTGCCTTGTATGAGAGTGATAAAGTGGGAAATGCCATTGGGGTGTTGAAATATTTGGCAGGTGTCTCTTTGATTACCGAAGAGTTCTGGAATGATTTAGTTGCTCGGGCAAAAAAGATTCGTTTGTTGATTGAAAAACAGATTTATCGAACCAAAGAAAAAGACTATGAAAACGAGTTCAGATCCATTACTTATCGCAATGAAGAAGAGCGGGATGAAGTACTTGGCTCCGTTGCAGATAATGCATTTGTGAAGACCAGTAGTGATATCACAAATGCTTTTTTCCAGTGTGTCGATGGGGTTGAATTTTAAGATACGTTGCGTATTATACAAGAAGGCAGACCAAGGTTTTTCCTTGGTCTGTCGTTGCTTTATCTTCTGACGGAATATCTTTTTTTGTGAGATTTGGAGAAAAAGAGAGAGGCTTTTCTCTGGGAAAAGTCTCTCTTGCACTCGTATATTTTCTTTTTACTCAGGTTGAGATGGAAGGCTACACTTACTTCCGAGATTAATCGTTACTGGATTTTGTCCCTTGTTGTCAGTATAGGTGAGACTGACTGGTGTTGCATCAAGAGGAATCTCATAGACGACGGTATAATTCAACTTTTGTGTTGTTGTCATACTGGTGTACCAACCATGTGAAGTCTTTTCTTTTACGGCACTGAGGCGTTCGTTTGTTCCTTGTATGATGGTTCCATCTGATAAGGTAAGACTTGGAATACTGTAGTTTGCCGTGGTGACGGGAAGATTATCTGAGAGTGTTGTTTGCATATCAAGTACGTAGAATTCACCGGTTGAATAGGTACCTCTGTAGAATGAGTTTTGGGAAGGCAGGTAGTTTCCCAATGCTTGAAGGGTTACTTTTTCCCAATTCCTATCCAAGTAGCTGATATTCTTTGTATCTGTTACTATAAATCCTGTAGGTTCTTTGTAGGTTTTCTTTTCAAATTGCTTGTAGGTATGGTTTGAACTATCCAAAATGATAATTTGTCCATCAGCTGTTGTGGCAATTTGTGCTGTAGCAAATATAGGAGCTGCTACAAAGCATGCTACTAATACTGCTAATATCAGTTTTTTTATTCCTTTCATATCATTTGTTGGGCAGTGACTTCTTATTCTCTGAAGTGCTGTCGTTCTCCTATAATTAAAATAAGGAATTTCAAGAATTCCTTTTTCCTCTCTTGTATACCGTGTGGTGCGGTAAAGAGGGGAAGAGACTAAATCAGATGCGATGCAATTTTTCTTTCTTCTCTATTCTTTCATACTATTTATAACGCTCTTTTGTTGAGAGATAAAGCTGTTTTGCTAATTCTCCATATTTCTTCATCAATGTGTGGAGATAATGCTGATTTTTGCACCTTGTTATTTCTTACTGGGTATTGATAAAGGCTCTTTTCGTATAACAAGGTGAATTCGATATACAGGTCTCCAAACCTCTGCTACAATGGAACCATGACAGACAAGGAAAAAGAGCAGAAGGCTTTGGAAATCTACCAGCAACTGATCGACACCCTCGAGGATGTTCCCGAGAAGGTCGAGGTCATCGACATCGTGAACACCCTGATCGAGGAGAACGGCTTGTCGCCTACGGGGGAACCCAAGGCCCCGATCAAGACAGCAAGGAAGGAGCCCGGAACGGCACGGGAAGTCCCATGCTGTCCAAGATGCGGCTGCGGGCAGGTGGTGAAGAACGGCTCGTCGCAAGGCAAGGGACGGTTCCGCTGCAAGGGATGCGGGGCCTTCTTCGGCCTGAGCTCCGGCAGGCTGGCCGAGGGGAGCTCCGCATCCGGAAAGGCGTGGGATGCCTTCGTGGAAGGGATGCTGTGCGGCAACTCGCTGAGCATATTGTCGGAGAAATGCGGCATCTCGCTGTCCACGGCCCACGGATGGAGGATGAAGCTCTTCAGCCAGGTGGCCAATTCGGAGGAGGGAAGGATCCTCAAGGGAGTGATCCAGGAGGATGAGTTCTACCTTCCTTCGAGCTTCAAGGGAAACAAGAAGGGGGCATTGAACCTCGGCATGGAGAAGGACTATTCGGATGTCGTGCCCGACTACCGCAGGTACGGGTTCAGGGACCATCCGCACGAACGGGGTTCCCAGGATCGCAGGCGTGGTCTGAGCAGGGACAAGGTATGCATCGCCACGGCCATCGATGAGGGACGGGGGGTGATTGGCAAGCCGGTCGGCAGGGGAAACGTGAGCGGGAAAGGGCTGGAGCATGCCTTCTCTGCCAGGTTCGACCAAGGATCGATCCTGGTCACCGACAGGAGCAAGGGCGGCGTCAAATACGCAGAGAGTACGGGCCTCGCCCATTATACCCTGGATGCCCGGACGGAAGCGAGGAAGGGACGGTACAACCTGCAGCTGGTGAATTCCCTGCATTCGATAATCGCAGGGATATCCCACAGCAGGTCGTGCTTTGCGACCAAGAACGCCGAGCTGTACATCACCTGGGAAGCGTGGAAGCTGCTGAACAGTGCAAGGAGCCTGGCAGAGAAGAAGGACATCCTCAGGACCTTGGTCGTACCGGGCAAGAAAGTGGTCACGATGCGGCAGATCAGGGACCGGAAACTACCCCAGATATTGCATCAAGTTGCAGATAACTGAAGTACACGAAAAGAGCCAAATCATTTAAGTATTCATCGTAGTTCATTGCTACATCAGCACCGCTTGGTGCATTTCCAAGAGTCTTATAGCGAATAACGTTGAACATGTATTCAGTAATATCATCATTACTTTCAATAGAGGTTGTTTCACCAAGGTTTTCACTTTGTCTTTGTGTGAGTGAGAATGCAGGTGGTACTAACTTATAGTAGTTAGGATTGTCACCCTTCATACCTGTTCCAGCATAAGTTGGGAAGTTTGTTGTTGATCCTTGTAAAAGAGCCCAACCTGCAAATCCTTGCTTACTTGTACTTTGATATTCAAAACCAATCTGCTTAGGGTATCCAACTGGCATGAGGGATCCTTCCCAGTCACGTAAGAACTTAGAAATATCACCTAAAGCATATTTGTTCGCAGCATCCATTACCCAGTCATCAAACTTAGGCCATTCTTTTCCTGAAGGTCCAACATATTTGCTTGATTGATCGATGTTTTCAGGGAGACCGTAGTTTTGTACAATCTGACCTTCATCGGTGAAGAAGTAATCCATAACGCTTGCAGCTCTCTTGATTTGTGCATCAGTTGAACCAGCTACTGAAATAGACCATCCGTCTGGTTTGATAACACGAGAGTTATCAATGTAGTACTGCCATACACCATTTACCTTAGCAACAGGTGGAAGAATTACTTCAATATCAGGATTAAGTGAATCTGATGTTGAAGAAGCAATCCAGTCAAAGTTCATGAAACCATAACTAGGTGCAGAAGATTTATCTGTGCCCCAAAGTACGCTTCTGAAGTTAGATTTGTTAGAAAGATCATAACAATCACTGTAGATAAGACCTTCAGCATTTAAATCACTCATAGCAGAAAGAACGTTATACATAGGTTCTGTACTATAGGTGTATTGAAGTTGTCCGTCTTTATCGATTGTCCAACGTGAAGAATATGAGTCTGATCCATGTGATGGAATACCATCGAAATAGGTAGCTAAACGCATGAGTTCTTCTCTGTAACTCGATTTACGAGTGAAGAAAGGCCATACGGTTTCAGCTTTACCCTCTGTTAAGTATGTTGGGTTAGCTTTGACACATCTCCATAGAGCGATGAGTTCATCAATATCATAGGCAGCTTTTTCACCAGAATATAACTGTGAAGGCTGATCGTAATCATAGTTACGATTAATATAATCAATAAGAGCCTTTGTTAATGTTGCACCATTTTTCACAGAAAGATTGTTTTGAATTTCAATGATTGATTCGTTTGTCTTCTTTGTGATGGATACGCCATCTTTAGGAGTTACTGTATTTTGTCTTGCATGGTCACCTGTATAGAAACCATCATAGTATGTGGTGAAAGCTTTTGTATCATAGTTTGCATTACTTGCATCGAGAAGACCAGTAATCCAACTTGCTCTGCAAAGGTATGTTCTTGCGAAGTTACCAATTTCAGCAATATATGGTACCTGGTAGATATTACCATCATAAGCAGTAATAGACTTTCTGATATCTGGGTTAGCATCAAGATAAGCCTTGAAATGAGGCATTTGACCCTGATCCATTAACTTATTCAAAGCAACAAATTTACCTTGAGCACCGTAAGCCATTAATGTTGTAGCAATACTGTTACCACCATAAATGTTTGCGCCACTGAAGTTTGAAGTTGATTCAGTTTTAATCATATCAGTTGCTTTTGCATCCTGAATTGAAACATCTTTAAAGGTACTATTTTCTTGTTCAGCAATATAAGACCAAACTGGTTTTAACATACCTGCTGAAACGACGTCTCCATTTGATAATGTTAATGGTGAACTCTGATTATACGTCATTGTTCTATCTTTATTACCATAGGATAGGTTAAATTTTAATGGAACATTCACACTCATATCGTCGAGAGAAGTGGCTGTTGCCTCTGTCTTGACGGGTGCTGCCTGTTGACCATCTTGTGGGATTTCTTTTGCTCCACCAGCGAAAACTGGGGCAAGAGAACTTACGAGTAGCATTGTCATTGCTACACTTGTAATTCTTTTCATGTTATGTATCTCCTTTATCTTTTTGAACATAAAAAACTAACCTTTAACGCCACCGACGTTAACACCCTTAGAGAAATACTTCTGAATATATGGGTAGATAACGAGTACTGGTATGATTGAACATATAATGATTGCGTATGCAAGACTATCAGCTGAGTAAGGAAGTACGATTGGTGATTCCTGATACAACATTTGATAGTTTTCAATTAACTGTCTCAAATAAACCTGCAATGGTTGTTCAAAAGAGTTCGCTATTAACATACGAGCCCAGTAATATCCGTTCCACCTTGAAATTGCATAGAAAAGTGTAACGGTTGCAATACTAGCTTTACTCATTGGTATGTATATTTTGAAGAAGAGCTGGAACTCATTGGTTCCATCAACAATAGCAGCTTCTTCAATTTCATGAGGAATACTACTGAAATAACTACGAAGCAAAATGATGTTAAATGCTTGTACACCAAAAGCAACAATAATACCCCAGCGGTTTACAATCCCTAATTGTTTGTAGTTTAAGTACTGAGGAACGATACCAGCGGAGAACCACATGGTGAAAACCATGAAGAAGTTCCATTGATGAGCGAAGAGTAACTTTCTGCTTTGTAGTGCATATGCACCAGTTGCAGAAATAGCCATACTCCAAGCGGTTCCGATTACTGTATAAAACAAGGTGTTTGTGTATGAAATCCAAAAACCTTTATCATATAAAACCATACTATAAGCGGTGAGGTTGAAACCCTTAGGTAGGAATACAACTTGACCACTTTCATACGCCAATTTACTACTTACTGAAACACTGAATGCATAGATAAGTGGGTAAAGTGCTAAGGCTGAGAATATGATGATGATACAATAAGAAAAGATCTTAAATCCTAATTCACTTTTATTAAGTCTGTCGTTTAGCATATCTTCTCTCCTACCAAAGTGATGTCTTACTGATGTTACGACTAATTGTGTTTGCACCAAGAAC
>Ga0172378_10002962_pt1 | contig 15938 bp, 15 predicted proteins | sample GrowelOW332metaG_FD_119755 | JGI IMG/M metagenome (GOLD analysis project Ga0172378, IMG submission 119755) | Groundwater microbial communities from an aquifer near a municipal landfill in Southern Ontario, Canada - Pumphouse #3_1 metaG | ecosystem: Environmental > Aquatic > Deep subsurface >... | reverse complement strand
ATGATTTCCGCTCCCGTGCGGATGCGTTCCTGAAGGAGCTGAAATGAGATTCACAACGGCCCGCCTGTGCGGCGGAGAGGCCCTAATGGCCATATCCGCGGACATCCTCGACCTCGATATGCTAAAAGCAAAGAATGTGGCCGAGGAAATGGGCGGGACCGTCAAACAATCCGACGATATGATGCTCCTCTACGACTGGAACGGTATGGAGGTCACGGTCTACCCTTTGGGAAAGGTAATGTTCTATCCGCTTCAGGACAAGGCCCTGTGCATCAAATATGCCACAGACATCCTGGAACGTATCAAATGATACGATTTTTCAAAACCGATCCGACACCCGTTCTCTTTATTATATAAGTAGTATATTTCACCTCATGGAAATGCTGCTCGAGATAGCGATAGTATTGCTGATATCAGCTCTGCTTTCCTTCGGAGGATGGAAACTCAACCTCTTCACTCCCTTGGGATCTTTGGCGGCATTCATCACCGGAAGCATCGTAGGCGTCTTCGGATGCGTGGAATGGTTCATCCTTCTGATGGTCTTCACCCTCGCAGGCCTGGCGACCACCAAGGCGCATTACAAGGAGAAGGTCGCAAAAGGCCTTCAGGAAGGACAACGCGGAGAAAGGACGCACAAGAACGTCCTCGGAGTGGGCATACCTCCGTGTTCCATCGCAGTCGTATCATTCTTCTTGGGCGGCGATTATTCCGATATCCTCAACATCGCATTCATCAGCACCCTTGCCGTCGCGGCCGCAGATACGATAGCCAGCGAGATCGGTACAAGGGACAGCAGGGTATGGATGATCACCACCGGCAAACGCGTGGAGCCCGGGATCAACGGAGGAATATCCGTACTGGGAACGATATCTTCGCTCATCGCCTCTTTCCTGATATCGCTGTTGGCAATGGTCATGATAGAACAGAGCGTAAGCATCCTTGTCCTCATCCCGACCGCGGCGGGAATGCTCGGTAACATCCTCGACAGCATCGTCGGAGCTACCTTGGAGAACAACGGGCATATCTCCAAATACGGTAACAACTGCATCACGGCGATCGCGGGTGCGATCATCGGTGCTGTGATGTACATTTTGATCTGAGCAACTGTGCCAGACATCTCATTCCATCATGGAATTATCCGACAATTTTTTGCAACTTTTCATCAACTTTTCAAAAAGTGAAAAGTTAGATATTCGTCGGCGCATGTTCACTTTTTCGAGTACTAATACAGGATCTTATGCCCTCTCTTCACAGCTACGACCAAGTTTCTGTCTACCATCATAAGAAGGTCGCGTCTTGCCGTTGCATTGGAGACCCTGTATTTCGAAGCCACTTCCGATACTTCGATCGGTTCACCGGAACGGATCAGGTCCGAAATGATATCTGCCTGACGTGCAGTAAACCCTCTACTGCGAACGTCGTTCATAACCTCCGATTGCTCATTCGTCTTCCTTTCAAGATAATCCGTGAACAGTTCCGAGGCTTCGGTCAACGGCACGTTCTTACGTTTCAATAACGATGGGAATACCCTGGAAGAAGTTGATAAAAGGTCTAAGGGGTTTGGAACGGGGGGAGGTCCCCCCGAAGTTTATTCTCAGAGCTGACACAGCTTGAGGAGGTAGTTCCAGCGGTCGTCGAGTTCGCTCTGGATCTTCTCCACGACGGGCTCCCACCTCTCGTTCATGAGGTGCTTGTATCTGCCCTGTGCCGCGAACCACTCGGTGACCGGCTTCTTCTCGACCTTGCCGTCTGCGATCCTCTGGCTCTCGGGTGACAGGTGGTACTCGGTACCGTTCTCCACCTCATATAGGGGCCAAACGCAGGTCTCGACCGCGAGCTTGGAGATCTCCATTGCCTTCTCGGAGGGGAATCTCCATCCTCTGGGGCAGGGGCTCAGCGCGTTGATGAAACTGGGTCCGTTGCACTCGAACGCCTTCTGTGACTTAGTGATCATGTCTCTCCATGCGTGGGGAGCTGCCTGTGCGACGTACGGGACGTCGTGCATGGCGATGATCTTGGTCATGTCCTTGGCGTACTCCTTCTTTCCGTATGAGACGCTTCCCGCCCACGATGTGGTGGTGGATGCTCCCATTCCGGTTGCGGAGGATCTCTGGATGCCGGTGTTCATGTATGCCTCGTTGTTGAGACAGACGAACAGCATCTTGTGTCCTCTCTCCATCGCACCGGAAAGTGCCTGGAGACCGATATCGTATGTTGCTCCGTCTCCTGCGAAGTTGACGAACCTGATGTCCTTGTCGATCTTGCCCTGTCTCTTCAGGGATTCGTATGCCGACTCGACACCCGCGCATGTGGCCGCTCCGTTTCCGAATGCGGTGTGTACGTACGGGACCTTCCACGATGTGTACGGGAAGATGGTGGTGGAAACCTCGAAACAGCCCGTGGAACATGTGACCACGACGTCCTTCTCGGTTCCCATGAGGATCTGCCTTGCGATGATGGCCTCCGCGCATCCGGCGCAGAGCCTGTGGCCGCTTGCGAGCCTTACGGGTATCTTGTTGAGGTCCTTAAGTGAAAGTGTGCTCATTCGCTCACCCCCAGGTAGTTGACGCGCTTGGCCCTTCCGTCCTTCACGTCCTTGTAGACGGACATGAAGTCGGATACCATGGTATCTGCTCCTCCGAGCCCGTAGATGTAGTTGTACATTTCAGGTACTTCCTTGTTTTCGAGTGCTGCCGCACAGACCTCGGGGAACATGGGTCCGTAGGAACCCACGCTGAGGTGTCTGTCCATGACGATGACCGCCTTCTTGCCCTTCATGAGCTTGGCAAGGTCTTCGACCGGCCAAGGCCTGTAGACACGGGGCATTGCGACTCCGACCTTCATTCCTTCCCTGCGGAGCTGATCGACAGCCTCCTTCATGGTTCCGAACGAGGAACCGAGGACGACGGCGATGCAGTCTGCATCCTCGCACATGTACTCCTCTACGAGGTGGTACTGCCTTCCGGAGATCTTTGCGAACTCGTCGAAGACATCCTGTGCGACCTTCTTCGCCTTCTCCATCGCAAGGACCATCTGGTACTTGTGGGGGAAGTAGAACAGGGGACCGTCCATCAGGTTGTGCGAGACGGGGTGGTCCGTGTCAAGGAGGGGGTACAGAGGCTCGAACTCTCCGACGAACTTCTTCACCGTCTGTGTGTCGATAGGCGTCATTCTCTCAATTGCGTGAGTGAGGATGAAACCGTCGAGGTTGACGAGACAGGGGAGCTGCACATCGTGGTTCTCTGCGATCTTGGGTGCGATGATGGACATATCGTAGGCCTGCTGGACGTTCTCCGCGAAGAGCGAAAGCCATCCGGTGTCCCTTGCGGACATGACGTCACCGTGGTCGTTGTTGATATTGATAGGTCCGCTGACGGTCCTGTTGGCGACTGCCATGATCAGGGGTACCCTCATGGACGAGGTGATGGGGAGCATCTCCCACATGTATGCGAGTCCCTGTGATGCCGTTGCGGTGAATGTCCTTGCTCCTGCGGAACAGGACGTTGTACAGAGCGTGAGTGCGCTGTGCTCCGATTCCACACAGACGAACTCTGTGTCGACCTCTCCGTTCGCAACATATTCCGCGAACTTCTCGACTATGATGGTCTGAGGTGTGATCGGATATGCCGCGCACACATCGGGGTTGATCTGTTTCCATGCCAGTGCCACTGCGCTGTCACCGTTGATCGCGATGTCGTTGTGCTTGGGCTTCATCATTGGGATTCCTCCTGTTCGAATGTCATCGTGATAGCCTTCTTGGGGCAGGAGTTGGCGCATATGCCGCATCCCTTGCAGTGGGACATCTTGATGCCTACGACCCTGTCATCCTCGATGACGATACAGTCGTCGGGACAGTAGATCCAGCAGGTCAAACAGTCGATACACTTGTCCAGGTCGATGACCGGGAGCATGCTTCTCCAATCTCCGGTGTTGAACTCCTCGGAGCATCCGGGTCTGATGACACGGTCGCCGACGACCATGTCCTTGTAATTTGCTATGTTGACCATCTCACTGCACCTCCTCGTACGCCCTCTTGAGAGCGGAAAGGTTCTTTACGATCATCTTGTCGGAAAGCTTTCCCGTGAACTTTGTGGTAATGTGGTCCTCGAGCTCTTCGTAGGAAATGATCGGATTGATCTTGACAAGTGCGCCGAGCATGGACGTGTTGGCCATGGGCCTTCCGATCTCCTCGGTGGAGATCCTCGTTGCATCGACGGCGTGACATTCTGCCGTTGTTCCGATGGCCTTCTGAAGCTCCTCGGGGGTACCGGGATAGTTGGCGAGGATGAACCCGCCTTTCTTGATTCCTTTCGCGACATCGACCTTTCCGATAAGCGTGGGGTCGATGACGATGACGATATCAGGCTCGTAGACCTGTGTGTGGACCCTGATTAGGTCGTCAGATATCCTGGCGAACGCCCTGATAGGCGCTCCCATCCTTTCCGGTCCGAATTCGGGGAAAGCCTTAACGTACTTTCCAGCGTAGATAGCGGTCTCGGCTAGGATCTCGTTCGCGGTGACGACACCTTGGCCGCCTCTTCCGTGCCAACAAATTTCCGTGTCCATGATGAACCAACTTGAATCACGGAATGTAGATATCTGATTTAAAGGCTTGTATGTAGTTGCAACGAAAATCGCTGATTCAGGAGGATATCTCGAATCAAAACACAGAAAATCCGCAATGTTTATACGAAATCAGGATTATTGCTACGAAATTCGAAGAATTCAGACGCCATTATATTTATGAGTACCTAAATATCGCATGCCCAGCATACAACCTTCGGACCTGATGGATATCATCTACCAGATATTAGGTTAAAATAGCAAAGAGTTATTAAAATAAAGTATTATGAGGGGACGTAGGAAGCCGTGGGAACCGTATCCCCGCGCGCAAAGAAACCCTTTACCTAACAGGGATTCACATGGACAAAAGAATTATTGACGTCAATGAGCTGCGTGTGACTGATGTGCCTATTGTAGGCGGAAAAGGAGCGAACCTCGGAGAACTTACCTCCGCGGCATTCCCCGTACCGCACGCATTCGTCCTCACGACAGTAGCGTATGATTACTTTTTGAGCAAAAGCAAGATCATGAGCAAGATCAACAAGGAACTCAAAGGCATCGACAAGTCCTCGGACCAGAGCCTCACGGATGCTTCCCTGAGGATCAGAAAGCTCTTCGAGACCTGTGAGATCCCCGACGATCTCAAAAAGGAGATCATTTCCAATTACAACCTCCTGTTCACGAACGGCAAGATCGGATTCGTCGCAGTAAGGTCCAGCGCAACGGCGGAGGACCTTCCCGATGCAAGTTTCGCGGGACAGCAGGAAACATACCTGAATGTCAAAGGAGAGGATGACCTCTTCGACAAGGTCAGGAAATGCTGGTCGTCGCTTTTCACCGCAAGGGCGATCGCATACCGTGAGAAACAGGGATATTCGCACGAGGATGTCAAGCTGGCCGTCGTCGTACAGAGGATGGTCAACTCTGAATTCTCCGGTATCATGTTCACGGTGGACCCCCACAACGGTGCGAAGAACATCATCGTCGAGGCCGGATACGGACTCGGAGAGGCCATTGTCGGCGGTGAGGTCACACCCGATACATACGTGATAGACAAGACAAGGATGTCCATCACCAAGAAGAGGATCTCATCCCAGAAATGGAAATACATCAGAGGTCCCGACGGAGGATGCGTCAAAGAGAACATCCCCGCAGACAAGGTCAAGGAACAGAAGATCCCCGACGCACGCGTCCAGGAGATCGCGGAGATCGGCCGTCAGGTTGAGATCCACTACCAGAAGCCCATGGACATGGAATGGTGCATCGAGGACGGAAAGGTCTACCTCGTTCAGGCGAGACCCATCACCGCCATCGGAAACGCATCCGCAGAGCCCGCACAGGCTGCCGTCGAGCAGGAACACAAGGAAGACCTCCTTCTGACCGGACTCGGAGCAAGCCCCGGAATGGCATGCGGAAGGGTATGCCTTTACGACGAGACCATGAGCCTCGACGTCGTCAGGGACGGAGATGTCCTTGTCACGAAGATGACCATGCCCGACATGGTCCCCGCAATGAGCAGGTCCGTCGCCATCGTCACCGACGAAGGCGGAATGACATGCCACGCGGCCATCATCTCGAGAGAGCTCGGAACGCCCTGCGTCGTAGGTACCGGAGCGGCCACCGAGACCCTGAAGAACGGCGACATCGTGACCGTCGACGGAACCACGGGATCTGTCTACAAAGGCGCGATCAAGAAGCCGGAACAGCCCGCACAGGCCGCATCGGCCTCTTCCGCGGGCTTTGCAGACTTCGTACCCGTTACGGGCACTAAAGTACTGGTCAACATGAGCATGCCCACCAAGGCCGAGGAGATCGCAAAGCTCCCCTGCGACGGTGTAGGACTCATGAGATCGGAATTCCTGTTCACCAACTACATCGGCGAACACCCCTGCGCAGTCATCGAAGAAGGACGTTCGCAGGAACTCATCGATAAACTCGCCGACGGTATCGCAAAGGTCGCAAGGGCATTCTACCCCAGGCCCATCACCCTCAGGACATCCGACTTCAAGACCAACGAATACCGCGACATGAAAGGCGGAGCGGACTACGAACCGAACGAAGACAACCCCATGATCGGCTGGAGAGGCTGCTCGAGGTACGTCTCCGATTCGTACCGCGAGGCATTCATGTGCGAACTCAAAGCGATCAAGAAGGTCAGGGACGAGTTCGGACTCAAGAACGTGAACATCATGCTTCCGTTCGTAAGGACGATCCCCGAGGTCCAGCAGATCACCGAGATGATGAACAGCGTCGGACTCAGGAGAGGACTCGACCTCAAGCTCTACTTCATGGCAGAGGTCCCGGTCAACATCTTCATGGCAGAAGAGTTCTGCAAGTACTGCGACGCATTCTCCATCGGATCCAACGATCTGACGCAGCTCACACTCGGATGCGACCGTGACTCGGATATCCTCGGAAAGATGGGATACTTCGACGAAAGGAACCCCGGGGTCAAAGCAGCCATCTCGCACCTGATCAAAGTGGCCCACGCCAACGGAAAGAAGGTCAGCATCTGCGGACAGGGTCCCTCGGTGTACCCCGAATTCGCAGAGTTCCTCGTGGAAGAGGGAATCGATTACATCTCCCTCAACCCCGACACGTTCGTGAAGACGAAGATGAACATCGCCTCCGCGGAACAGAGGGTCCTTCTCAGACAGCTCAGGGAACTGAAAGAGAACAAACAGTGAAAACGAAGGGGGAACTCCCCCTTCTTATTACCTTTTATTAAATGATTATTATAGACAGACAGTTCTGATGGACGGCCTCAGTTATCCGAGACCGGCTTGTTGCTGTCCATGAGTCTCTGATTGAGACCATCGGCCTGTTCCTGCGGAAGCAGCATCGTGGTTATCTCCATGAACGGGTGCTTTGCGCCTTCGATGATCTTCACATCGTCCAACGAATGCAATCCCCATCTCTCGGCGGTCCTTTCCAATCCGAGGGATACTTCCATGTTGTTGGGCTCCAGAACGATCGCCTTGAAGGTCTTCAGACCCATCCTCTTGGCGGCCATCACCCTGTGGTGACCGTCCACGACAAGATATCCGTTCAGCCTTTTGATGACGATAAGGAGCTCGTTAAGACCTCTCTTGATCTCGTACTGCCTTCCGATGAGCTCGTCCATGTAGACCTCTTTCTGGGTGGGAATGAGCTCGTCTATGGGGATCTCCTGGTTGGACACCCTGAGCCTGATCCCGTTCTGCTGTTCCATGAAATTCTTCACGGACATGACCTTTCCGGGCCTGGCCCTCTCGATCTGAGACCTGACGATATCGATGTTCGAAATGATGCCTACGATCTTCTTATCCTCATCGACAACAGGCAGATTCCTGAGACCGTATCTGAAAAGGACACGTGTGGCATCGTCGATGGACATGGAAGGGATGGCGCACAGCGTTCCGCGTGTCATTACCTGCCTCATCTTCGCCTTGGGCTTGTCCATGTGCCTCAGCAGTTCCTTTGCGGAGACATAACCGAGAAGATATCCGTTCTCTACGATAGGGAAACCGTGAAAATTGGAATTGATTATCTTATCTCTGACCTGTTCCACCGTCATGTCCGGCGAGACGCACTGAACGTCACGGATCATGTACTCGCCTACTGTTGCACCTGCCATCTTATCGAAAGGGCTGATTGCATCACAGATTGATAATTATTGGCTCTCGAAAATCGTGCAATTCCATACGAATATCCGAAAGACAGATAATTCGGCATACGGACTTTCTCAACCGAACCAGATGATCCGCAGCTCAAACCTAAACATTAAATACCACCGCCTAATATGGGGATTTACAGCCCTGGTAGTGTAGTGGCCTATCATGAAGCCCTGTCGAGGCTTCGACACGGATTCAAATTCCGTCCAGGGCGCTCATTTCTTCTTCAACTTTGTTTGCATACTTGTTTTTGCAAGAATTTGTCTATAAACCGTATCCCATCCGTATCAACTATCGGATTTACTGAGTATTGACTATCAGTTTACTAGGTATTTTTCTTAATTTTATACCTAGTAAACTATATTATCTCCTAAGTTATCTAGGTATTATTAACTGAAAAATACCTAGTAAAGGAGTTCCAATGCACAAATTCGATTATTCGGAGATCAAGGGAAACATCCCTTCGGACATCGTATCGCTGATCGGAAGCATCTCTGCATTCAAAGCAGGAGACACAGAAAGATCCAGATTGTATTCCAAGGAATACAAGGCAATGGAAGAAGTGGCCAAATTGGCATCTGTGAAATATTCCAATGATATCGAAGGCATATCCACAACAGATGAACGCCTCAAAGAGCTTATCATCAGGGGAGGAAGACCGAAGGACCACACGGAAGAGGAGATCTCGGGATACGGAACGGCATTGGACATGATACACAACGGGCTCGGCGCAACAAAGATCGACGGCGATCTTGTGAAGAACCTTCATTCTACCATACGTGCAGGCAGGGCCCAGGACCGCGGACATTACAAGACCAGGGATAATGTCATAACGGAGATCGGTCCCGACGGCAAACGCAGGGTAGTTTTCGAAACGGTACCGGCAAAGGAAACGGAAAGCTGTATGGACCAATTGTTCATGGCCGCTATGGAAGCCGATTCGGAGAATTATGAACCTTTGCTGTTGATCCCGTGCATCATTCTGGATTACCTCTGCATCCACCCGTTCATAGACGGCAACGGCCGCACTTCCAGACTTTTGACGGTCATATTGCTTTACAGATACGGCATCGGCATATGCAGATACATCTCGATGGACGAACACATAGCCGCGACAAAGGACAGATATTACGAATCTCTGGCCGGATCGTCCGACGGGTGGCATGAGAACAATTTCAGCTACTTCCCGTTCATTCGCTATTTCCTCCAAATGCTTTACGAATGCTACATCGACCTCGATACAAGATTTGCTATCGTGGACGGAAAGAAACTGACCAAAAAACGTCGTATAGAAACAGTCCTCTCAAAAAGCCTGACGCCGCTGTCCAAGAGACAGATATGCGTTATTCTTCCGGATATTAGCGAGAACACGGTGGATTCCGCGATCAAAGCACTTATCAAAGACGGAAAAGCGGAGAAGGTCGGAACCTTCAGGGATGCACGTTATCAGATCAAGATGTAAGGAATGAACAGGACTTTGCCGTCTTGAATAAATGCGTAAAAATATCCTCAGATGTGCCTGGACGAACCGTGCACCTGTACGGTAAGTCCGCCGGTCTTCATATCTGTGGCGAGTTCCGCATCTATGCCGAAGATCAGATCCATGTTCTCGGGGGTCAGAACATCCCCGGGAGACCCGGAATCGAATATCTTGTGCTCGTGTATCAGAACGACCCTGTCGCAATACCTTGCGACCAATGGAAGGTCATGCGAAACGATAACGACTGTCAGATGATTGTTCTCGGACAGCCTCTTGACCAGATCGAGGACCTCGTACTGCATGTTGATATCCAGATGCAAAGTGGGCTCATCCATCAGAAGGACCTTTGGAGTCTGGGCTATGGCCCTCGCGATTATGACCCTCTGACGCTCTCCTCCGCTCATGGTATTGATATGACGGTCTGCCATTCCCAGGATCCCCGTCTGTCTCATCGCATCATCGATTATCTTTTCGTCCTCGGAAGAGTCGCCTTCCATCATCCCTTGAAAAGGCATCCTTCCCATGGAAACTATCTCCCTGACGCTGAACGAGAAACGTATCTCATTCGTCTGCGGAACAACAGCTACCTCCCTGGCTATGTCTCTCTTCGATAATTCTTCAAGGTCCTTCCCGTCCAGAAGAACACATCCGCCCCAAGGTTCCGAATTCTTGTTCAGATTCCTCAGCAGGGTGGTCTTCCCACAGCCGTTGGGACCCAATATTCCGAGGATCTCGCCTTCTTTGACCTCAAGGTCGATACCGTCGAGAACGAGTTTCTTGTCATACTTGAAACACAGGGAATCGGTCTCCAGGATCATGTCCATCCGACCTCCTTTCTTCTGCGGATAAGCAAATAGATGAAGATGGGAGCGCCGACCAACGCCGTTATCACTCCGATAGGCAGTACTCCGAACTGCGGTGCGACGATACGTGCCAGATAATCGCATATCAGGATGAATGAGGCTCCGGCGATGATGCTCAGAGGCATGATCGTACGGTTGTCTGGACCCAATAATATCCTCAGAATATGCGGAATGACCAATCCGATGAAACCGATGACCCCCACGAACGATACCGCCGCGGCAACAATGACCGTGGAAAGGATCAGTACCAGCAATCTGGTCTTCCTGACATCCACTCCCAGGTCCATGGCATGGGCATCCCCCAGCATCATGGCATTCAATGGTTTGGCCTGTGTGATCAAAAGGAACGAACATGCCAAGATCACAGGGGCAATGAAACAGATCTGCTCCCAAGTGGCATTGCCGAGATTACCCATCGACCAGAATACTATTCCTTCGAGTTTATCGCCTGCAATGAACGTCAGGAATGACACCAAAGCAGAAAGTAAAGATGATACGGCGATACCTGCCAGGATCAGAGACTCCGTTCTGACCCCTCCTCCGGACCTTGCCATCGAATATACGAGTATCATCGTTCCGAAACAGGTAACGAATGCAAGCACCGGTATTGCCAACACCGACGGTATGAACGAAATCACGAACAAGGTTCCTATCGCCGCTCCCAAAGATGCTCCGGAAGACAGACCCAGGATGTAAGGCGATGCCAATGGATTCCTGAACACTGCCTGCATGGCGGCACCGGAAATGGCCAGTCCCATACCGACGAAGATACCGACCACGGCACGGGGAAGATTGGTCTCCCTCACGATAATGTTGGAAGACCAGGTACCGTTACCCAAAAGGGCATCCCACACCTCGCGGAAAGAATAAGTGGTGGATGCCGAGACCCAGGAAAGGTCCAGAAAGAAACACAGTACCGCCAATACGACAAGCAGAAGGATCGCTGCCGCGATCACGTGCTTCCTGTGTTCCTTTCCTATCATGACATCCGCCACTAGGTTTTTAGTTATTAATTATATCTCACGGCTTTCTCATCATGAAGACCGCGATACCGACCACGGCTATGACGACAACGATACCTGCCACGACATAGATCATGGTATTATCGCTGTTGGAACCGATCACGGGTACGTCGCCTTCAAAGAGATCGGGATACATGGCGCAGGCCATTGTCCAAACACCTTCGATACTCTCTATGGAATAGTTGTTCCAAAGGGATTCCAACGCAACGATGGTCACTCCGGGAACAGCGGCCTGAAGCTGTGCCAGACGCTCGGCATTTCCCGCGATGGAATTATCGGCGAAGATGATGGTGTCTGTTCCGAACTCATCGATGACCTCTGTGGGGTTCGCAGTGTATGTCGTTGTATCAATGGATGAATCCACGGTAACCGATTTGCCGCCTGCAACGGTGATCAGAGAGCTTCCGAGGGACCCGGTGTTTCCAACCTTCCAATTGCTGCTTGACCAGGTTATGTAAAACGCATCGGCAACCTCTGTACCGCTGCTTTCTATCTTGTCTGCGATGTAATCGACGACCTTGTTCATCTGCTCTACGCTGTCGGCAACGGATCCCGTAAGGACCTTGGATATAGCTTCCGCACATGCGAGGACATCATCGTAATCCGTAGCATTATACCAGCAGAGAATGACCTTGAAACCGAGTCCGCTGAAATACTCTTTGAGAGTTGTGATAGCGGATTCCGTTCCGGTCAATATCAGGGCATCGGTCTCTTTATCAAAAGATCCGGTCTCGGGATCTGCGGCATCGACCACTTCCGTCTCAAGTTGTTTGAGACCGGACGAGTATGTCGATCCGCCGGCGGTGATCTTACCTTCATCAACATATGTCTTCAGATCGGAGAATATCTCTTCTGTGGCAGAATACGAGTATTTGTCACAAACAACGATCTTATCCAGGCATCCGAGATTGATGGCTATTGACGTCACACCCTTTCCGATTGTGACAACCTTGTCAGCAGGCTCGGAAATGGTGACCGTCGTTCCGGTACCGTCTGTTACCGTGATATTGTCTGCGGCATCGCTGCCGTCTCCGATAACAGCAAAAGAAAGCGGCACCACCAAAGCAAGTGCCGCTATAATCACAATGATCTTACTGTTCATAGTATGTGGGAGATTCGTATTACGATATTAAAAATTTATCATACTTAATGTTCTGATAATTGATTTTGGTAATATTAACAATATTCAGAATATCCTCTGAATCGACTCTATCGCGATCCTCAGCATCTCGTATCCCATCTCTCCGATGGCATCCGTGTCCTTAGAGAAAATACCGGATACCTTGCTGCGTCTGGCATTTATATCATCAGCGACCGCAGCGATGGCATCGGAAGCCTCCTTCCTCATCTCCGGACAGCATCCTTCCGCCATCACAGAACGAGCAGGGACCGGCTTCGCAACGTTACGGTAATGCTCGGTGACCTTCGGCAGCTTTTCCAGATCTTCCTTTACAAGGTCCATCTCCTTTCTGCATATAGATCCCATGACCTCTTCGAAAGGAACGTTCCCGACCCTGCAGAGCCTCTTCATGGTCTTGATACCCGCATCCCTTACGGTCAGGAGTTCGAATGTGGTGCATCCGCCGGTGAAATCCATCGTGTTGATAAGATTGGCAACGCCTTTTCCGAAAACAGCTTCGGCGATCTCTGAGAGACAGCCTTTGACATCGGGCGCCCATCCGACGGCATCCATGAATTCCCTCTCGACACTGTAGGGAATGTGCTTGTACCTGGGCTTCCAGTTCTTCCCCAGTTCGGGCATCGCCCTCTTCATGCAGAAAGACCAGTCCTCCCGGGGCTCCCTCTTCCCGTATTCCGGACCGCAGATCTTCCCGAGGACCTCGTATTCTTTGCAGAAAAGATCGGAATACATTTCCATGTAACTTTCCTGGCCCGTGGAATCCATCTCGAGTGCCAGATTCCTCCTTTCGACGCGTGTGCACTCCTCGACGGACCTGCGGACCTCGTCATCCGAGGCACCGAGTCCCTTTGCCGTGTCATACGAGACGATACAGTTCCTGAGGTCCCCCGAATCCAAAGATATCCCCAATTCCGCCCCGGCCTTCATCAGCCATATCTCGGAGGTGTTCTCCCCCGAAAGAATGGCGCTCTCACAATACTCAAGAACACCGTCGTATGCTCCCGAGTTCATCTTTGCCTTGGCCAATAACCTTCTGGCCATGGCATCGATGTCGTTCTGGACCATTATCTTGGTACCGCAATACATACAGAAACCGAACTTTTGTCGGAATCCAGTTTGACATCTCCGTGACAGTTCGGACATTTAAGCGGTATCAGGGTCATGGAAGACGGAACATCATCTATATATTCAAAACCGACTGGTATTTTCTTTTCATTTTCGCTTCTGCGGTCCTCTTCCTATATGATAGAAAATAGAAGTCTATTGATCAAACAGTGAAACAGATTTTAAAATTCATGCGAAAAACATGTTGTAACAAGCTTTGTAACGCGATAAGTATTATATACAAAGCGAGACTGTAGCGTGTTTTAATAAGAGAGTGGTACAAATGTCAGGAATTCACCGCAATGATAAATGTATGTTCACGATCGCAATAATAGCAGCACTTGCTATGGTAGCATTTTCCGGAGTTGTGCTGACAACAGATGATTCTTTGGCAGCTACAACTGTAGAATATTCGAATGAGGACGGAAGTACAGTTGCTTACACAGACTACGGAACATACATACAATAACCGGGGGAACACCCAATGAAGATGGTACTCTCACTATTCCCGGATTGACTGGATACAACGAGATCTGCGTGGGAAAAGAAGCCTTCAAAGGCGATACAACGATCAAGACCTTGATCTTGGAAGAAGGAGTTACTCATATCCTTCTCGATTCATTCAACGGATGTGCGGCCCTTACAAGCGTTACCGTTCCAACCACTCTTACATCAATAACATCAAGTTCATTCAACGGCACTTAGGCCGCATTTACCGTCAGCAGCGGCAATACCACATACTCATCCGATAGCAACGGTACGCTCTATTACAAGACCACAACGCTCTTCGCATATCCTGCGGCTGCAGGCGACATAACCATCTCAGATGGCGTCAAGACCATAGGAGAAAAAGCCTTCTACGGATGCACATCCCTGAACTCCGTCGATCTTTCAAATGTCACAAAGATCGGCGCATCTTCGTTCAGGAATTGTACTTCGATCGAACAACAGGCGTTCTACAACTGTGCCAATCTGACCATCGTAGGTAATGATCTTTCCAAATGCAGCGAAATAGACCGCTATGCGTTCTGCAACTGTAACAGTCTGGAGGAGATCGTTCTTTCCGGACTAATAGGTGCAAAATCATCCAGCGACATAAGCAGCTATGCTTTTTGTGACTGTGAGAATCTGAAAACGGTCACATACAAATGTACAGATTAGCAACGAAACAATAGTCCTGTCCACATGGCCTGCGTCCAATGAGTTCAAACCTACGACCATTGTGATCGACCTGCCGTCTGACTGCAACCTCACCGTAAATGTTGTAAAAACCGGATGCACACTGACCATCAATAATGAAGGCACAGATAACACCATATCCGGTGCTTTCATAGATGTCTCCGGTAACACTCTGACCCAGGTAAGCGCAGGAACCTATACCGCAATATCCTCCAAATGGTGCAAACCATGTACGATCACATACAAAGGCGGAGACGGGATCGATATAACAACCACTCAGACATTCAGTTACGACGACAGCTTAGAATTCCCTGTCTGGACCGTTGAAGGATATTCGATATCCTCTTGGACCGACTCGGACGGAAATACTGTATCTGAAAAAACGATCCCTACTGGAGATGCAACATACACCGCGATCTGGACGGCCGATGAGGCAACGATCACCTTCGTCGATCCCAACGGAACCGAAGAAGATGTTGTCAAGACAGCCACGACAGATGCCGAGATCGACTTCACCTTCCCCGAGTGGACCCTTGCAGGATACATACTGTTCTGGACCGACTCCGAAGGAACTGCGATCACCGAGCTTCCCGACACATACCCTGCCGAAAATACAGTGTACACCGCGGTCTAGACCCTCATACCTGTCGAACCCGAGACACCTGTGACTCCCTCCGAACCTGAAACTCCCGAGGTCGAATACGGAAACATCACGTACACGAACAACAAATCGATGTATCTCAATCCTGTCGAGCTGACTGTCATAGGAACCACCGTCACCAACACGTTCACCGCACCCGAAGGATGCACGTCCGTGATCGTAACGATCACCGATTCCGACGGCAATGTGGTGAACACCTTCACCTTCAACCTGGAAGACGGAGAGACGATCATAACCGGTTCATACTCATTCGAGGCCACCGGAGACCTTAT
>Ga0172378_10002961_pt1 | contig 15940 bp, 19 predicted proteins | sample GrowelOW332metaG_FD_119755 | JGI IMG/M metagenome (GOLD analysis project Ga0172378, IMG submission 119755) | Groundwater microbial communities from an aquifer near a municipal landfill in Southern Ontario, Canada - Pumphouse #3_1 metaG | ecosystem: Environmental > Aquatic > Deep subsurface >... | reverse complement strand
ATTGCAGCTGCACCAATTTACTTGCACGAAATAATTGTTTTGTTCAAATGGATTGCGCGCAAAAGCAGATCGAAAAAAGCAATTGTATAGCGATTATTTTGCACACAAATAAATTTTCTCAAAAATTAAATTTTACTATAAAAAATACTTGGTTGAAATAAAAGTTGTTATAACTTAAAATAATGTTAGTTAAATCTAATATAGGTAGGAATAAATATGAAAAATAACGAATCCGAAATTGTAGAGGAAAAAAGGGATAAAGATGAGGGCAAAACCTTTGGTGAATATTGGAGAATGATTTGTAAACACTGGATCAGTGTTGTCGTGTGTGTCGTTTTGGCATTAGTTGTAGGTTTAGGCTACGATATAGGGATTAAAAGTCCTGAATATCAAGCCAGCGGAAGTTGCATGGTTCTATCTATAGATGATGAATCAGGCGAAGGTGTAGTTACTTATACAGATGTTAATTATTCTTTAATTTTACTTCAGTCAGTAAACGATATAATGATAGATACTCCAGTTATGACTGCAGTTACAGAATCTATGAATTCCGAAGGTTACAATTATACAGTAGAACAAGTTAGTAAAATGGTTACTGCTTCTCCTAGAACTTTCACTAGCTCAGCAAAATCGTTATTTATCGATATTACTGCAACAAGTTCTGATATTGATACTTCAGTTAAATTAGTAAACTTTTGTTTAGATGATTCGTTAAAATTGATCAACACCGATGGTGGTGACTATGCCTTCTTAAAGGATGCTCTTAAAATTACGAGTCGCGCCAGCAAAACTGGAGTTGAGGATGTAGCAACATCTACTACTTTAATTTGTGCAGTTAGTTTAGTGATAGGACTTATCATTGGTATTATTTATGCGATTGTTAAGGAACTCACAAACGTATTTGTTATTTCTAAAAAAGAACTTGAATTAGCTTCGGGTCTAAAAATATTAGGAACTATTCCTGATTATAGCGAAGCTCATAAAAAGCATAAGAATGGTTTAAAAAAACACGCGCGTTTTAATGAAAATGTTGGTCTTATTGAAGATATGGGTTCAATTGCATCTGAAAAGATTCAAATATTACAAACTAACATTTCATTTGCCGCAATTGATAAAGAGATTAAGGTTATCTCAGTTACCTCAGCTGTTCAATCTGAAGGTAAGTCCACAACATTGGGGAATTTAGCTAAATTATACGCTGAAAAAGGACTTAAAGTTTGCGTTATAGATTTAGATATAAGACGTTCATCAATTCACAAATTATTTGGTATTAAGAATCAAGCGGGTATTGTTGAATACGTTCGCGGTGAAGCTGATTTAAAACACGTTATTCAAAATGTTGGAGGAGTGGATATTATCACTTCTGGTTCTAAAACACCTTTCCCGACAAAGATTATTCAATCTCCTAAATTAAAGACTTTAATAGAAGATTTGCGTGCTCAATACGATTATATATTAATTGATACTACGCCAGTTATCGTTGTTGCAGATGCATTGCTTTTATCTCAATTGGTAGATGGTTTCCTATTGGTGTGCGCTCAACACTCCACTCGCAAGAGAGAATTTGATGAAGCTGTTGAAATACTAAATCGCGCTAACGCTCCTGTTATTGGTGGTGTTATGACGATGGTTACTGAGGATGATAGTCTTAGAAAAGGTCATTACGGTTACGGCTATGGCTACGGTTATTATTCGAGAGAAGAAGATGGAAAAGATTCCAAAAACAAGTGGTGTCATCGTTCAAGAAAAGAAAAAGAAGAAAATCTTTAGAATAAAAAATCTGGTTTGATAAAAAAGGACTACAAAATGTAGTCTTTTTTTATTGTTTATGCGAACGTTTACTTATTTTTTTGATAGAAAATCTAACAGAGCTGTACAACCTTTGTATATCTCGTTGTAAGCTGTGACAAAATCGCCTGAATACCAAGGGTCATCGACATCTTTTGGTTTATCTGTGTAATCCAATAGCAGTTTAACTTTTTCTGTTTTTCGCAACAATAAAAACCTCTTTAAGTTGATGACGTTGTATTGTTCCATGCAAATAATATAGTCAGCATCTCTGTAGATTGGAAATGAGATTTGTCTGGACTCAAATTTTGAATATGGAATCTCGTGTTTATCTAATTCTGCCTTAGCTTCTTTATGCATATCTTTGTGAAGAGCTTCCGATGAAGTAGCTGCAGACGAGATATCGAAATCATCAGACATATTTTTTTGCGAAATAAGATATTTAAATATATATTCCGCCATAGGCGAACGACATACATTTCCGTGACATACGAATACAATTTTTGTCATTTAATTAATAGCTCCAATTTTACTAAGAAAAACAAAGTTTAAATCGAAATAAAATATTTTTCCATAAACTTAGTATAAATATTGATTCTTAATTAAGCAAATATTATGTGGTAGAATATAGATATAAAGAAAAGGAGAAGTTATGGAATCTTACGTAAAATGGCTCGATCAAAGTTCAATTTTAGTTAAAGTGTTGTTAGCCTTGCCTTTTTTAGATGGTATTTGTTGGGGATTATATCGCTTATTTAAAGGTATAATTAAGAACGATGGATTTGCAATCATTACGGGGATTATATGGATTTTCGTAGGAGCCGCAATCTTGTGGATTATCGATATTATTACACTTGTTACAACTGGAAAAGTAATTTTAGATTAATCCGTTCTTCAAAAAGTTTTCTTTTCCCAAGAAAGCTTTTTTCTTGCCTAAAAATTCAGTCCCTATTTATGCTATAATTATTAAGATTGGAGTGAGTTAATGAGAAGATTTTTTGCCGAGGTAAATCTGGAGAATAACACAGTTGTATTTTCAGAAGAAACCTATAAACACATCAAAGTGTTGCGCTTGAATGTAAGCGAGAATTTTGAAGTGGTATCCAACGGAAAAAGTTACTTGTGCTCAGTCACAAATATACATCCTTTTGAAGCTAGTGTTTCCGGAGAGATCGGCAGTGAATCTAACAGAGAACTGCAATTTAGCCTCTCTTTGGTTTGCCCGCTTTTAAAGCGAGGCAATTTTGAACTTGTACTTCAAAAGTGCGTAGAATTAGGCGTTAAAGATATCTATCCTTTTATTTCAAGCAGAGTTATTAAACGGGTATCTAAAGATGAGTTTGAATCCAAGAGAATACGTTACGAAAAAATCATTGAAGGTGCATGCGAACAGTCCAATAGAAGCGTTGTGCCTACATTGCACGAGTTGATAGAGTTAAAAGATTTGGAAAACATCGATGCCAAAGTGAAATTCATCGCTTATGAAGATGAAGCTATAAAAGGCGAAATGATACCTGATATAGATGTTTATAAAAATGATAAAGTTATGTGTCTAGTTGGACCAGAAGGCGGGTTTAGCAGAGATGAAGTTAATAGATGTATTGAGTATGGTTACAAACCTGTATCCTTGGGAAAGCGTATTTTAAGAGCAGAGACTGCTATAATGTATATGTTGAGTGTCACAAGTTACAAAGGAGAGAAAAAGTAATGGCAAAATTTCAATTATTTCAATATCTTCGATGGAAAAACGATAAATCCAACTTGCTTTCGAACACTCACTACAAAAGATATTACGACAAAAAAGCTCACTTGTTTTCTAAGCATCCAGGATTGGCTAAATACGATGATATATCTTCGGATTTTGGTTTGATTAAAGCTGTCATTATATTGAAAGCCCTGAATAATAAAATGAAAATTGAGGAAGATACATATCTGTACCAAGAGGCTGATTTATCGACGAAAGAGGCTATAAATACAATCCACGACAGGTTGCCTTATTATAAAACTGATAAAAACGTTTGTATTTACGTTCCTTTTTTTACTGAAATATATAACAAGTGTTACAACGATGAACTCAACTCTTTACTGATTCCACCTTACAATACCTTAAAGGTCGATTTCATCAATGAAACTATAGATCCTTTTGATTATTACGGTTACGGAATCTTTGATTCTTACTTCACTAATTTATTGTATATTTCCAAATCTAAAGATGGTGAAAATGCTGCATTTTATTCGATAGAATTAGAGACGATTTACGTGATCGATAACCAGGGATGTTTGGAAGAAAAGATTCCTATATTTGACGATGAATTAAAATCGAAGAACAAAGATCACTTAATCGAGTATTTGAGTAGTTTAATGGAATTCTATTTCGATTCTAACAAAGATGCTTTTATAGATTGTCTTTATAATTACAAGTTAATTTCTAAGAAATCATATCAGTATATAGTGGAAAAAGAAAATGAAAAAGACGTGCGATAAAAAGACGTTCAAAATAGTCACATTTGGTTGTAAAGTTAACTTCTATGAGTCTGAAGCTATAAAAGAGAATATGATACAAAATGGCTATGAGTATACGCCTTCAAAAGCAGCGGATATTTTTGTGTTTAACACATGTGCGGTTACGCTTGTTGCGGAGCATAAATGTTTGAAACACATTAAGTCTGTCGCTCGTAAATATCCGGGATGTCAAATAGTTGTACTCGGATGCTTCGCCCAATTGCATCCGGAGCAAATAAGGGATATTTCTAACGTTAAAGTGCTGATTGGCTCTATGTATAAAAACCATATTGTAGAGTACCTAAAATCGAGCGAACGGGTCTTAAAAGCCGATCAAAATATGAGGCTTGCAAATTACGAGGAATTGAAAATTAACGATTTCGGTTCTGAAGTGCGCGCTCCTGTTAAAATTCAAGATGGGTGCGATAATTTTTGTGCTTATTGCATAATTCCGCTCACCAGAGGGAAATCGCGCTGCCGCAAGAAGGAAGATATCCTGGATGAGATACATAGACTAGCGGTAAGAGGGTATAGAGAGATTGTTATAACTGGTATTGATATGGGTTCGTACGTTGACGGAAACACAAAGTTTTCCGACCTTGTTGAAGATATATTGAATGTCGAGCCTAAAACATTTAGATTGAGAGTGGGTTCGCTTGAAACCTCGCAGTTTGATGAAAAGATGGTTGAATTATATATCAACAATCCTAGATTAGTACCTCACATCCATATTCCTCTGCAATCAGGATGTAAAAATACACTTGAACGAATGGAAAGAAAATACAATTTAGACGAGTTTTATGATTTGGTGTTAAGGTTAAAAAAGAGCGTTAAGAATTTAGCTTTATCAACAGATGTTATTGTGGGATTTCCCGGAGAGACTGAAGATGACTTTATAGAAAGTTGCAATTTTGTAAAAAAGGTTGGGTTCATGAGACTGCACGTTTTCCCTTATTCAATAAGGCCCTATACAAAGGCAGCAACAATGGCGAATAAAGTGGATCGGACTTGCGTGAAGAATAGAGTTAGAGTACTTGTTGGTATCGGTGAAAAACTGGCTGCAGATTACGAGAATAAATACATGGGCAAGGAATTAGAACTTCTGGTGGAAGAAGAATTAGAACCAGAGGGAACTACTCGCGTATTTAGAGGCTACACAGAGAACTATCTCAATTTAAAAATTACTTCCAATCGTGATATTTCCGGTCGAATGATGAAAGTGAGAGTAAGTGAAAAAAACTTATATAGCAATTAGCTTTATATATGTTAATATTTAAACATTTAATATGGAACAATTCAAAGAAATGACAAGTCAGTTATCTATTAAAAGTAGCAAATTTATGCATTCCTACTATTTTTTAGCATTTCAAGTTATTTACACCGTACTCGCTTGGTATTTCGGAACTGATTTTATAAGTGCCTCTAACAGGATTATAGGCGAATACATTTTGGTTGGCGGGTTCAGTGTTAGCATGTTCTGCATCCTTGTATTTTCTAACGATGGAGCTTTGATGGGGACACCGGTATTGTTTGCTATGTTTGCCTTTGCTAAGCTTCCGTATTTTGATACTTTGCCTGGTTCAATAACCGCGATTGGTATTGTTCTTGCACTGGCTTTACTGCTGATGTTTTTAAAGAAAATATTAGTTACAAAAGATATAGAATTCAGATTTGGATCTATGGGAATCAGTCTTAGTTTGATAGTTTTTTTCTTGATTCTTTCTCAACTGGTCAACCAATTGATTCGCCCTACGATATACGATATGTACGGCTGGTTTAGCATCGGCTTAGCCGCTTTGATATTGGCGCTCTATTTCTTCTTCACATCAACATCTGAAAAAGGGTTTTTAGATCATTTAAATAAGGTATTTTACGGAATGAATCTCGTTGTACTTTTAGAATTGTTCATCGTTGTTATTTGGGTTAATTTTTCTCCTCGAAATTACATATATGACTTGGGATGGGGAACAAAGAACGTTATTTCGCTGGCGCTGGAAATTTGTTTGCCATTTGTGGCCTTAATCTTTGGTAAGAACAAGTTTAGAATTGACGCTTTAATAATTCTTGGGTTAGATTATTTCTTTATTTTTGCGAGCCACTCTAGAGGCGGTTCAACTACTGCAATCGGCTTAGCGTTTGTCCTAGCATATATATTAGCAAATGGTTTTGGTTCACAAAAAGTTAGAGGGAAGAGAAGGTTTTTAATCAATTACTTAATTTTTATTGTTGGAGTGATTATTGTTTTCTATTCATTCTATCTTTTCTCACCAACTGTACATCAGAATATAGATTACCTTTTGCAAAATACTACAAATCTTACGGATAGGGATAAGATATGGGAAGAATGCTTGGTATACGTAAAACAAAATTGGCTCTTTGGGGGTTCTATGACAGCGCTATTTGAGATGTATCAACATTTTGGCTACAACGATAACATAGGAATTTGGCTGTGCCACAATACAATATTTACCTTGATTACTGCCGGAGGAACACTTTGCGTTATAGCGTATGTATACAATATATTTGAGACTGTATATTCCTCTGTTAAAATAAAGAGCACAATGAAATATGCTGTAATTTGTTTCTTGCTTATCGGATTTGTTCACGGCATGGTTGACAATACATTTTTCAATCCTTTATACATGATTCCATTCGTTATGATTTTTTCTAAACCCGACTTAAAAAATATTTATGTGAGAAATTCAAAGCTTTTAAGATGAACTGAGACTTTTTAGACTAGATTTACAAATTTTTTGTTTGTGATAACTAATATATAATGGTAAAATAATATCAGTAAATCCGCTTTTGATGATTATATTGATTGACACATATTTGTATAAAAATGTATTAACACTGTTGTCTTAAGAGTTTTAACTTAACGTTAAATATTGGAGAATAAAATGGACAAGAATATTGATATAGATACATCGGTTGAATCAAGTGTTGCTTACAACTCTGAAAAGTTGAAGAAAGATTTTTTTATCGAAGGCGGAAGTGCGGTAAAAAACATCGTCACTATTTTTGATACTTCTACTATTGATATGCCTAAAATAGAAAGTCACTTATTTAAAACTAAACCTGTCTACAGTTTTTTTAAAAGGTTTTTTGACATCGTATTATCTCTAGTCGCACTCGTGGTACTTTCGCCGCTGCTTTTAATAACCACTATCATTTTGAAATGCCAAGATTGGGGTCCGGTTTTTTTCATTCAAAAACGAGTCGGTCGCAACGGGAAGAAATTCGATATGTTAAAATTCCGCAGCATGTGTGTTGATGCCGAGGAAAAAATACATGAATTATTAGATAAGAATGAAGCTACAGGTCCTATGTTTAAGATGAAAAATGATCCTAGAATTACTCCTTTTGGTAAATTTATTCGCAAGACTAGCATTGATGAATTACCTCAATTGTTTAATATTCTAATTGGTAACATGAGCATTGTAGGCCCTAGACCTGCCCTTCCTCGCGAAGCGACTCAGTATCAGCAATCTCATAAATTGAGATTGCTTGTTAAACCTGGTCTCACTTGTTATTGGCAAGTTTCAGGCCGTTCTAATTTAGGCTTTGAAGAACAAGTCGAATTGGATAAAAAGTATATAAGAAATCGAAATTTGTGGTTGGACTTCATTTTGATATTAAAAACTATACCCGCAGTAATTAAACACGATGGTGCTGAATAGTTAAAATAGAAAAGATTTTATCTTGAATGTTGTTGCTGTTTGTGTTTGACTAATTATTATGCTATTTCGAAAGTTTTCGAATAATTTTGAATGATTAGCGTGGAAAGAAGATAAGATGGAAGATAATAACGAAAATTTAAATATATCTTATACTGAACCCACCGAGGAAGGAACTAAAGCTTTTCTTGAAGCTACAGAAAATTATGTGGAGTCTACCAGTGCTAAATTTAAAGTGGAGCCTGCATATCTAAATGATTATTTAGATAAAACTGATACTCAAGAAATCCAGCTTATTAATATAAAGAAGCTTAGATGTGCCCTTCGTGTTAATAATTTTTTTAAGCGTTGTTTTGATATTATTATTTCATTCACTTCGATAATGGTGCTTTCGCCTTTGCTTATCGCGCTGTTGATTCTGGATTCGATTTCTATCAAAGGTTGGGCGATATATTCGCACAAGCGCTTGGGATATAGAGGAAAAGTATTTAAATTGTACAAATTCCAATCTATGCGCAACGATAAACGTCCGGAAGAAGAAATTTTAAACGAGGCGCAACTGAAACAGTTGCACGTAGAGTTCAAAGTTGATAACGATCCTCGAGTCACGCGTTTTGGCTGTTTTATGCGCAAGACTAGTTTGGATGAACTTCCGCAGTTGTTTAATGTTTTGAACGGTACTATGTCCCTTGTTGGTCCTCGTCCCGTTATCGATATGGAAATTGAGTTGTATTACAGTGAAAATAAGGAAATATTATTGTCTGTAAAACCTGGGTTAACCGGATACTGGCAAGCTTACGGTCGTTCCAATGTATGCTACCGCACAGGTGAGCGTCAGAATATGGAACTTTACTATATTAAAAATAGAAGTTTACTATTCGACGCTAAAATCATATGTAAGACTTTCATCTCCGTTCTTAAGAGAGATGGAGCTCAATAAAAAACCAGTTTACACTGGTTTTTTTATATCTTTTGATATACAAATATTTCAAATTGTATCGGAGTTTTCAAATTAGGGAGATTCAATAAATTTTCAGTGGTTAATTTAGGTGACTTGTAATAGTAAGGAGTCATTGTGAATAAATTATTGATTTCGAGGTTATTCAATTCTATTTCATCCTCGAGTATTATTTTATCAATCTGTTTAAAACCTACCAATTCATTATCTTTTTCTTTATTCAAGTAAGCTTTATCACCATACAGAACTTTTTTAAGTTCGAAGAGGTGTTTTTCTCCAGGTAATACTCGAATGTAGATGCCTTTTGATTTACAAACTCTATCAAATTCTTCTATGTTGATAGGACCAAAGCAATTTAACATGAGATCGAAGGAGTTGTCTAAAAAGGGTAGATAGTCAATATTTCCAATGACAAATTCCATATTTGTTAACTGCATAGCTTTACAGCGTTTGCATCCTGCATCGATGGCGGATTTTGATATATCGAGGTTTACCATTTCAAGTTCGGGGTGATACTTTGCTATGTTTGTAGTGTAGTATGAATCTCCAGAACACAAATCTAAAAATTTAAAATCTTTTTGACTATATTTGTCGATTAATTCATTTAATTTGTCTTTTAATACATCGTATTTATGGGTGTCTAAAAAATCTCTTCGCGCTTCAATCATATGCTTAGAATCACCCGGTTCTTTCGCGTGAGTTTGGTTGACTAGCAGCAGATTTACATATCCGCGTTTAGCGATGTCGTAACAGTGATTATTATCGCATTTTAGCGATTTGTTTGTTTGAGTTAGCTCCAAGTTGCACTTTGGGCATTTATATACTTTATACATATTACTATTATACTTAAAAACGCCGAATTATGTTAAAATATATTCATAGATCAGGGGGTTATTTATGAATATTGGAATATTAGCTACAGGTGGAATTGCTCACAAGATGGCAAAAACATTATCTGAGATGGATGGTGTAACCAAATATGCGGTAGCCAGTCGCACAAAAGAAAAAGCAAACGCGTTCAAAGATGAAATGGGATTTGAAAAAGCCTATGGAAATTACGAAGCGCTGTGTAAAGATCCCAATGTGGATTTAGTTTACATTGCTTCTCCTCACTCTGAACACTACGAAAATATGAAACTTTGTATTCAGTATCACAAACCTATTCTTTGCGAGAAAGCCTTTTGTTTAAATTCCAAACAAGCTGAAGAAATTCTCAATCTAGCTAAAGAAGAAAATGTATTTGTTGCTGAAGCTATGTGGACTCGATATATGCCCTCGAGAAGAATTATCGATAAAATTTTAGACTCTAACGCTGTAGGAGAAATATATTTGGTCGTTGCTAACTTGGGATATTCAATCAAGAGTCATCCTAGATTAGTGAATCCCACACTTGGTGGTGGCAGTTTGTTGGATGTCGGTGTTTATCCAATTACTTTCACTCAGATGGTGTACAAAGAACACCCCATAAAAATAGATGCTCACTGCACTTACACGGAAACCGGTGTAGATGAAACTGACAGCTACACGCTAACTTATAAAAATAACAAGCAAGCCTTCCTGTATGCCTCTATGGATGGCATATCCGATAGAACTGGGTATATCTACGGTTCTAAAGGGTATATTAAAGTGATAAATATCAACAATCCGAGCCGGATAGAAGTTTATTTAGACCAGTCAGAAACTCCCAGCGAAGTATATGCTGTACCCGAGCAAATATCCGGTTATGAATACCAGGTTGAAGAGTGTATAGATTCCATAAAGAACAATAAATTAGAATGCGTCAGCATGCCTCAAATAGAGACGTTAAAAATGATGTCTATCCTCGATGAAATTAGAGGCATACTCAACATTAAATACCCGGGAGAAGAGTAGATGGAAAAAAAGAAAAAATTAGCTCTTTTCGATTTGGATGGCACTCTGTTTGACACGTTTGAAATTCACTATCTCGCTTACATGAAAGCTTTAAATAATAAAGGTGTATCTGTAGATAGAGAAGTATTTAAAAGGGATTGTTTTGGCAAGTATTACTCGCAATTTTTACAAACCTTGATTCCTGGCGCTTCCCAAAAAGAGATGGATGAGATTCACGATGAAAAGAAGATATACTTCGATAAAATACTCAAAGATGCCGTGCCTAATACAGGGCTATTTGACATTATAAAAGCTATAAAACCGGAGTACTATTTGGTCGTGGTAACTTCTTCTTACAAGGAAGCCGCTATAAAGATTCTTAAGACGCACGGAGTATACGATTTATTTGACGCGGTTATTGGTGGATCGGATGTAATAGAGCACAAACCCGCTCCTGATTGTTATCAATTAGCTCAAAAACTTTACAATATAGATTCGAAAGACATAATTGTATTTGAAGATACACAAGATGGTTGCGATTCAGCTAAGGCAATCACAAAGAATATATTCGTGGTAAAAGGGTACAAATAATTCTGATTTAATTGTTCGCTATTTTACTATTCCTATATCAAACATTAATATGCCGTATTTTTTGACATCGGCATCGGAATAATACGTCTTGAGCTCTTTTAACACTTCGTTAAAAGGACGGGAGGAATCCGAGAAATCTTCTCGCCAATTTTTTAATATTGCTACTTGCCAATTTGGAAAAATAGTTTTCTTAGTAATTACTACTTTTATTTGATTGCTGGGAACTTCATTAGAAGTTAGCAATATAAAATCATTGATATTCATCTTTTGTCGCTCTTCATTGTTTAAGCGATACTCGTGTCTTTTTTTATGCTCGCGAATGGAATTAAGATATTTGTCGCGTATGTTCATTTTGTATTCTTGCATGTTTCTCCTTCTTTCTTATCGATTAGAAACTTGAAAGTACTGGAATGCGTTTCCAACTAGTTCCGCCATCAAATCGTCTTTCTGTAAAAATTTCCGCTTTTTCTATAGGTTCGCTATTTTAGTTCTATTATTAATAAACTTTTTAGCGTTGGTTTGAATGATACTAGGCATTGTGATCTCGATTGCTCACGCTCTTACTTTTTTGCCTTTGTATTAATATATTTAATGGCTGCAATAATGCTTATCAAAATTACAGCTACATAAATTATTACAAATGGAAGCATAGATTCTTCACTCATCAATCCTGAATCTACTCGATAACCCAAATACGCCATTACAAATAACAAAACTGAGCAAACCACACAAATAAAACCAACCGCTTTGCATAATTTCTTTTCATCGTATTTTTTCTGTTCCTCTTTGGATGCCGTATTATAACCTGCAATCAACCATTTTCCTTTTCCATTAAACAAAAAAATACTCAATACCAAAAATAGCAAAGCAACTACTGAAATAATAATTTCTGCTACCATAAATACACCTCTATTTTGATTTAAAAAAAATTAAACCCATCGCATATTCTTTTACATTGATGACTGAAAGGTTAGGCCTTTTTTCCTGTGTGATATACAGGCTGTAAAATGTCGATCTATGCGCATTCAATAAATAATTCATAATTTTCGCAAAAGTCGCTTTCAAACTCTTTTTATTTTAATCACAACACTATTTATTCGCAATTACATTATAGAATATTTTCAAAAAAAAAGAAGGTGTTTCAATGGAGCACCTTCTATTAAATATTTGATTTAGACTTTAAGCTTTAGTGTGACAATAGTTTCAATATGTTGAGTATTAGGGAACATATCTACAGGTTGAACAATATCGATGAGGTAATTTTTCTTAAGCATCTGAAGATCTCTCAACAGCGTTTTTTGATTGCACGATACATAAGTGATTTTTGCCGGTTTGTTGTAGTTTAGATATCCGATAAATCTAGGGGATAGTCCGTTGCGCGGAGGATCGACTATTACCGCGGTAGGTTTTGTTGTAAGGCGATCGATAACTCTAGAGACATCACCGGTGTGGTAGGAAGTGTTGTACAAATGATTTCTAATCGCGTTCTCACTCGCATCTTCAACAGCTTCTGGAACTATTTCTATACCGACAACTTTTTTCACTTTGTGCGCCGCGGTTAAACCTATAGTTCCGATTCCGCAGTATGCATCCAACAACAAATCATCTTTAGAGAGATCTGTTAAATCTAAAAGTGTTGTATATAATTTTTCAGTTTGCGCAGTGTTGATTTGGAAGAATGAACTGGGAGAAATGTGGTAAGTCAAACCACAGAGGCTATCTGTGATAAAAGGTACACCGAAAAGCAAACTGGACTCGGGTCCAATTATAGAACCGGAATGTCTCGGATTTATATTGTGCATAATGCACTTAATTTCAGAAAAGTTTTTAACTAAGTTTGTTGCAAGCAACTTTGATTTAGGCAAAAAGAGCGAATTTGTAATTATGATTACCAAAGCTTCTGAACAGTCGTGATTAGTGCGGATGACCAAGTTTTTAACACTTCCGTTAGGTTGAGCATTGCAGTAGGGCAACACGTCGAAATCCTTCATGAGTTGCAAAAAATATGTTTTAATCTTGTAACTTAATTCATTTTCCAACAAGCAGTGATCAATCGAAATTAAATGGTGCGAGTCGGGAGCGTAGTTTCCGCAGATGATTTCACCTTCATAGGTGATGTCAAAATTGTACTGAATTTTGTTTCGATAGGCATTTTGACTATCCGAACGTAATATAGGGCGAATTTCAGTGGGAGATAAATCTGCCTTCTGAAAGTTTTTTATTGTTTCTGCATCTTTGCTAGCGAGTTGTTCAGTGTAACTCTTTTCGAGTAAATCACAACCCCCACAGCTGTAAAGATACGGACATTCTGTTAATGATTCCATGTTGTATTTCCTTCAAATTAGTTTAACACATTATTTAAAGAATTATATTAGGTAAAGATAAAAAGTGCTATATTTTCAACTGAATGGGTAATCCGATAAAATATGTGTAATAATTAATCTAGTAAGGAGTAATTATGGAAATAGAAGAAGCGATATTCACGCGCAGGTCCGTGAGAAAATACGATGTGAACAGAAGCGTATCTGAAAATGATCTAAAACTAATTATTTCAGCGGGGATTTACGCTCCATCCGCGGTAAATTTTCAGTCCTGGAATTTTATTATTGTCGAAGATGAAAAATTAAAAGAAAATTTCCTTCAGCCTTTTGTTAAAGAAGCAAACAAGTTGATACTAGTCACTTACCGAAATGATTTGACTCGAAGCAACGAATTTTTGCCTCACATTCAATCTGCCTCCGCCGCCATCGAAAATATGCTACTTATGGCTACAGGGCTGGGAATTGGGTCGTGTTGGCTGACTGGATTGGGAAATAAAGCCGATTTAGAAAAGGCGTTTGATGTTCCTGAAAACTACGATATTATTGGACTTGTTACATTAGGATATCCTGTGGATAGCGATTTTGACGAGGCGAAAAAATCAAAAATAACCCTGGAAGATATAAAAAAACTCTCAACTAAAGAAAGACGATTTGGAATTGAGGACGTTGTTATATATAATAAATATTAGTAGTTTTAATTAATAGCGTATAATGTACCTATAATTGAAATCAAATATTGGGGAACACTATGGGTATTGAAGTGAAAAAAGTTAACATATCTGAAATAAATCAGGTGTTTGAAATAATTGAAAATGCTCGTGCGATTTTAAAAAAAGACGGTTGTGCTCAATGGCAGGACGGCAATCCAAATATTGTGAAAATCAGAGACCAGATAATCAATGACAATATGTATGGCGTATATAAAAATGGTGTTTTATCTCTTGTTGGTGCTATTATAAGTGGGGAAGATCCTTCTTATAAGAACCTTTATTCAGGAGAGTGGCAACTGTATACCAGGCGCTATCTAACCGTGCATTCGTTCGCTGTTAAGGCGGGATGCGAAGGGCAAGGATTGTACAATTACTTCTTTGAATGGCTATTTCTACAAGCGAAGCGATTAACTACTGAGGTCGTTAAATCTATAAGGATAGATACACACGATAAAAACGAAAGAATGAAACACATTATCCTTAAAGAAGGCTTTATATACTGCGGCATTGTGTATATCAGCGATTTAAAAGTAGACAGGAAGAGAAATGTTTACGAAAGAGTATTGTAATCACTAAAAATTTACGATTTATTAATATTTTTTGAGAAATAGCAGCGTTGACGATATATTTATACGATTTTAAGTTTAAATGGGCATTTATTTCTTGACTATAGAGCCGATTTAAATTAAAATATACAAAGTTGAATTGCCCTCCACTTGGCCTTCAACCGCTTATCTACGGTAATTAACATCAGAAATGAGGCCGCTAATAGCGAGTATTAAGTGTTGAACACAGGAGGAAATTATATGTTTGCAGTTATTGAAACTGGCGGTAAGCAAATTCGCGTTGAAGAAGGCGTATCTTACTTTGTTGAAAAGTTAGAAGGCGTTGAAGGCGAAGAGTTAGTTTTTGAAAAAGTTCTTGTTATTGATGGTAAGTCTTTAGAAATTGGTGCTCCTTACGTAAAAGGCGCAACAGTTACAGCAAAGATTGTCAAACAAGGCAGAGCTAAGAAAATTGACGTATTCAAATACAAAGCTAAAGCCAATTATCGTCGTCATACAGGCCATAGACAGCCCTATACAAAAGTTAGCATCGAAGCTATTACTCTTGCGAAATAAGGTACTATTATGATTAGAGTTCTCGTCACTAAGAAAGACAAAAGTATTTCTAAGATTGAACTCAGAGGCCACGCTGATTATGCTGAGGAAGGTAAAGACATTGTCTGCGCCGGAGTTAGCGCTTGTTTCCTAGGAGCTCTCGCAGCTATCAAGGATGAGAAATCAGTTGCATACTCATATGAAAAAGGACAGGGTAAAGTTGAAGTTATAACGGAATTATCCAGTTATGATCAAACTGTACTAGATGTCTTATATAGACAACTTGAGTTAATAGCTACAAGTTATCCTAAATTTATTAGAATAAAAAATGAAAGGAACTAAGAATATGAAAATCATATTTGATCTTCAACTCTTCGCTTCCCATAAGGGTGTCGGTTCAACTAAGAATGGCCGTGACTCTGCTGGTAGAAGATTAGGAGCT
>Ga0172378_10002960_pt1 | contig 15942 bp, 13 predicted proteins | sample GrowelOW332metaG_FD_119755 | JGI IMG/M metagenome (GOLD analysis project Ga0172378, IMG submission 119755) | Groundwater microbial communities from an aquifer near a municipal landfill in Southern Ontario, Canada - Pumphouse #3_1 metaG | ecosystem: Environmental > Aquatic > Deep subsurface >... | reverse complement strand
TGTGGCAATGGTAGGATTGGCTTCAATAGTCACATACGCACCCTGACCATAAGAACCGGACCCGGTACCATTGTTTACAGTGAGATAGGTAGCGGGATTATTAGGACTGGAGATCATCTTGTAAAGAGCGACTACACTAATCCCTTTGCTCGGCATAGTTACCGTAGTACTGGCAGAGTTGACGTCAGCCAAGTAAGAAGTGTCGCCTACCCATCTGTCGAAGGTTATTGTAGAAGCGGCAGGGAAGGCGGTAATGGTTGTTTTTTGATTTACGGCAAAATAGCCGGAACCCGTACCGTTACTTACAAGGAGATAAAAAGGAGAGACAGAGTCGTCTGCCTTTACATTGGCGACATTTGACAAGACACCACCCCATAATAAACTTATAAACCCTACACAAGAAAGCACAAGTGCTCCCAACCTGAACAAAAATTTCTTATTCATCTTTTTCCTTTCTAAAATCTTTTGTAGATTTTACCTTAATTATTAATTATAAAGAATTCAGCCTGCAAAGATCGGTCCGAATATTGGCAACTAACGATCTTGCATTGTCCTTGCCTTATGTCATATTTTTATTAGTTACTTGGTTAATCCTTTGTTAACTACATGCAAGAGTCATCCTGATTTTGGAATAAAAAGTACCGATGCCGCGTCTGGGATCCAAGAGCGCAGACAAAAGAGGAAAAAACCCTCCGACTCGCCCAGCGTTCAAGCATCAATCTCTATTTTCATATTATCACAAAAATAAAAAAAGGTCCATATAAAGGTCATGAAAAGGAGGACAAATGCCCTTTCGTCGGCTAATTTATCAAATTTATAGGACTGCCTGCCAAGTAAGCCTCAATGTTGTCTGTCATAATCCGACTACTTTCCGCATTGGTCACATCCGTATTGAAAGCTATGTGGGGCGTGGCAAATATCTTGGAATGCTGCAATAATCTCTGATAATAAATATCGCCGACATTCCCGACATCCATCGTCCCATCGTCTATCGCCGCTCCCGCCAAGATGTCATCATCAAGCGCCGCAAACATGGCTTCTCGATCATATACTTCGTTGCTGCTCACGGAAACAAAATAAGAATTTTTCTTAAGCGAACCAAAAAATCTCTTATCCAAGATGCCGACGGTTGTTTCGTTCGCGCTCAAGCAATTGACTATTACCTCTTTGCCCTCGGTTTTTTCATACAAACTGTCGCCCCGCTCAAAAAAAGACACGTCCATTTTCAATCTCCGGCAAATCTCTCCCACTTGGTTGCCTATGTTTCCTTTGCCCAAGATTAAAACCGTTTCGCCCATCAAGCCCAAAGTCGCTTTCGGAAATTTGCCCTTGGGCAAATCATCATTGCCTATGAAAAACGGCATTTCCCTAAGCAGATTGATTATCATTCCGACAATCCACTCGGCTACTGCATCCTTATTGCACCCCGGACTGTTGGACACTCTGATATTGTTTCTGTTCAGAATGTCTTTGTCCAAAAAAGAAACGCCCACCAGAGGCAAGCTAATAAAAACGTCTTTCAATTCCTGATATTTTTCCCTCAAACCGGAAATGTCGCTGCAAATAATATCAGCCCCTCGGCAGCGGCTCAGCCATTCATCCAAAGAAAGAGGGGGCTGTCATAAAAAATAACATCGCCCAGCGATTTTAATCTCTCTATGCCCTTGTCGGACAATCCCAAATCATGGGTAACCACTATTTTTTTAGCCATATGTTTTTTAATTATGAATGTATTATAGCGTTTCTCGGAATATTCGTAATAATAAGAAATCGCCACTTACCATTGAAAGCTTCCGTCGAAACGGTCGGCGCATTACCGGTTTCCTTTTGCTCGATTGTGCGTCTTGCACAGCATCTGACAGTTCTTGACCGCAGTAGTGCCGCCCTTGCTCCAAGCTGCCACATGGTCGGCGTCCATTTCGGAAAACTTCCAAATCTTACTCTTGTTAGCATCATGACCGATGGCGCAGAGCGGACAATTTGATTCGTCTTTAGCCTCGGCTCGAGCAGTTTGCGCACCATAAACGGATTTCTTGGTCGCTTCATCGAAAACCCTGACCTCCAGCAATTTCGTGTCGACAGAGTCGCCCAATATGAATTCAAAAATACCTTTGTGATTGTTGACATACGGATCACCATACAGTTTATGCACTTCCTTCGAAACCTTTTTCAGATCGTATGATTTTTTATGATATTCTTCATATAGTCGCCCCCACTCCAGCCCGCGCATCTCGCTTTCCACGTCGGTAAACACGCCGGACACCCAATCAATCACGCTGCTAAAATAATTTTTTAATTCGACAATGTTTTTGTCGTTGCGGTGACTGCTCATATAATCTCCGACATTGCCGCGGCTTACCCAATCAAGCGCCCGCTCCAAAAAATCCTGCCGGATAGCGCTGCCTGAAATATACGAGCTCCATTTTTGAATGTTGGAATTCTGGCTATTGCTGAATTCTTCCTTGCCGAGCGTCACGAACGGTCCGGAATATACGGCGTTAAGCAGTTCTTGATTGTTAAGCGGAACGCCGGCAATATTTATCGTCCGAAACCAATCTTTTATCTCGGTCTCCTCGCCTTCGCATTCGTAAATCAAAAGCTTCTTTTCCAAAATCTTCGCTTTCTTGTCTCTCGCCATGCCGCCGAAATATTGCTCCATGCCGTTTTCGTCTTTGATAGCGAATTTGTCGGTCACAAATCGTCCAACGCTGGTAATGCGCTGCTGCCCGTCCAGAACTTCAAAGTTATCATCGCTGACCTTATTGAAATAAATCAAACCCAACGGATAGCCCTTGAGAATCGATTCGATCACCGCCATTTCTTTTTTGCCGCCATCGGAAGCATAGATGTAATTGCGTTGATACTCCGGCTGAATGGTCAATTTGCCGGACAAGCCGAATAGCCCCTTACCTTCAAGTTCGTTATAGACAAATCCTTCGCAAATATCTTTGACAGTGATGCCGGTTTTTAAGATTGTTTTCATATCATTAGAAAATTAAATTTACGATTAATTTTTATCTTTTATTTTTTTCCGATTATATTTTTCCAACTCCCCTCTTACTTTCTTTTCCATCTCCGGATGAGAAACATTGCCGGCATTTTGCAGAATTTCTTTATCATTCAAAACCAGAAAACCGTCCAACTTCCCAATCCAATCTTTCATATACATCACTCTCTGCTCTACACTCTGCAATTCGGCAAAAGATAAAAATTGTTCAACTAATAAATTTAACCTTTTTAATTCCAACTCTTCCAGATAATTTTTAGCGATTTGCACCTGCTCGCGAGTGATAATTTCACCTTTCCAATTCGTCAATCCCATATTTTCCTTTTGGCTGTCAATGCGGCTGCTCACGATTTCTGCAGCAGTCAAACCGGTAATGGCATAATGGAATTTGTTCTGCACGGTAGCATAAAATAATTTGGCATAATCCGTCTTGGGATCATAATCGGCGCTAGTGGCAAAAACATCGCGGACTTTTTGGTAAAAATTGGACTCTGAAGTTCTGATTCTCCTGATCCTCTCTTTCCATTCTTCAAAATATGTCTTTTTCACTCCGCCTTCCGCCAAACGCTCGTCATCCATTACAAAACCTTTTATTATATATTCTCTTAATTTTTGCGTCGCCCAAATGCGAAATTGCGTGCCCCTCAAAGAATTTATGCGATATCCTACGGAAATTATCGCATCTAAATTGTATATCTTAACCGATCTTTTAACTTCTCTATTACCTTCTTTTTGAACTACTAAGTAATCCTTAGTAGCTGCTTTTTCGCTTAATTCAGCACTCTCAAAGATATTTTTGAGATGGAAAATTATATTTTCCACTGTGCAGTCAAAAAGCTCGGCCATCTGTTTTTGCGAAAGCCAAACGGTCTCATCCTTCATTCGCACCTCAATCTTGGTCTCGCCGTTTTCGGTATTGTAGATTATGATTTGATTGTTTTTGTCTGTTATTGCCATACGGTTGACATTGTAAATAAACTTTGCTACCCTGAAAGTAGAATACATATGGAAAGCACCTCTTGGGGTTTTGTCCCCTAGCGGTGTTTTTCTTTATATCCAAGTTTTTCCTTTAGATTATCCATGAAAACTATCTTTTCCCGCGCTGTCTTTTTCAATAAAACCGAGCAGGTTTTCACATAAGGGCTCATAACGAATCTTAATTTATTCTGTTTGTATAAATATTTTACCAAAGAATAAAAATCCCCGTCGCTGGTTACTATGACAGCTTTATCGTATTTTTCATAATCAAGCATAGCCTGCAAAACCAAATCAGCATCAACATTGCCTTTGATATCGCCGTTTTTGTCAGGCAAAGTCGGCTTGAAGACCAAGACATATCCGCATTCCTGCAAAGAAGAATATAGATCTTGATTTTCAGGAATGTAGCCGATAAAAAGATAAGCGATTTCCACTTTATACTTTTCGCGCAAATATATTCTAAATCTTTTATGGTCCAGTTTCCATCCCAAACTTTTAATGCCCAGGTTTAAATTTTGGCTATCTATAAACGCGTAATTTTTCTCAGTCTGTCTCATAAATTATTTTTGACTGTTTTGTTATAAAATGAAAGTCAAACGGTCTCATCTCTCATTTGCGCCTCAATTTTGGTCTAGCCGTTTTCGGTGTTGTAGATTATGATTTGATTGTTTTTGTCTTGATTGCCCATATTCTTCCGTGATTGGTTTTTGATTTGAGTTAATATTGTGAATAATATCACAATACCCATCACATGTTTTTTAGGCTTAAACAAGCAAAATTATGACATTTTAAGTTCTTCTATCACACGCTCATCACATCAAACCTAAGCCCAATATGACGTATTTTGAATTATGGTTCACACCAGAAATGGTGTGAACCACGCAGGAGAAAACGTTTTTGCGTAACATTCACACCATTTCTGGTGTGGTCCGAACACACGGAGATGGATTTTTGCTTTTGCGAAAATCAAACAGTTTCATCTCTCATTTGCGCCTCAATTTTGGTCTAGCCGTTTTCGGTGTTGTAGATTATGATTTGATTGTTTTTGTCTTGTCGATTCATATTTTTCTATCTGTCACAAATATTTTTGGCTGTGATGTCGATTTTTAGGGTTGTGTTCATATTTTTATTAAATCAAAATTTATATTTTTAAGTTTGGAATCAAAAAATAAAATTTCTTTACCCTTTTTAGCACAAAAGGCCGTGTAAATTAAATCAAACTCGAAACTATTCTTGACAAATCCATACAAATGTTTAATTTCTAGAGTATTATCGTAAGAAACTATCCAATGAATTGTTTTTATTTTTTTAATTTCTTGCGATACTTTTTTATGATCGTCGTTGTTATAAGAATTTTTATAAAGACCCGGGCCTTTTAAATAATAAGGGGGATCAAAATAAAAAATAGTGTTATTATTATTTGATTCCTTTTTAATTTTTTCAATTAACTCTAAGGCATCTTTATTATATAGTTTTATATTCTTCTTATATTTTGCTATAAGTCTTATCTTTTTTATAAGTTCTTCTTTATTAAAACGACAATCCATTTTATAGTTTCCATCTTGTTTAATTCCTCCAATGACTCCAGCGTTTATAATTCCTGAACGGTTTGTTCTGTTTAGAAAAAAAGTTGAAAAACCTAATCCTAAAATATCGGCTTTTATCTTATTCTTTTGAACTTCTTTCATCTTCAGCCAATTTTCAATATTTACATCTGTATTTTCTATTAACTCACACATTTTGTCTGTATGATTTAAAACAGAATACCAAAAGGCATAAATGGAACGGTCATAGTCATTTATAGTAATATTATTTACTTTTCCCTCCAATAATAAATACAAAGCTACCGACGCACCACCAGCATATGGCTCTATATAATGTCCATGAATATTATTATCAACACAAATCTGAGCAATAAATTTTGCTAGCTTATTTTTCCCGCCTGGATATCTTAATGGTGAGTAAAACATGGTTATTCTTTTTTGATTTTAAAATAAGTTACTAAGATGTCTCCTGTAACACCTGACATATTTAGGATATCATGTTTAGAGACAATAACATTTCCATGGGCAAAATTTCCCAACAATGCCTCGAAATTGAAATTTTTATTCAAGTAATCCGAAGTTACACTCAGGTAACCCTTTGTTTCCTTATCCGCGTACTCTTTTTGAAATAGTTTAATAAAATTTTTATATGGATTTTCTTCTTCGGCGTTTGTCATATCGCCTTGTTTATTATAATAAACTCTTGCCGCGATATCTAGAATCAATCTTAATGACATCCCTACAATCAATAAAACGTTTTCATCATCTCGTCCTTTTCTATAAATTTTATCAATAGCTAAGTATAGGTCATTGACCGATCCTTCTTCAAGTTCAAGTATTCTTCCAAAAAGAAGATCTTCCTTTTTTGTTGCTGGAGTTTTTTGAATCTTGGTTAATTTTTCAGCTTGTTTTTCGTTAATTGATATTTCCTCAGAAACATTGTTTTCTGGATTCTTCAGTATTTCATCAATAGATTTATCTTTATTAATTACTGTTTTTAGTTTTCCTCTATTGTTTCGAGTGGATATAGCACTTTTTTGTAAAGCACTTTGTATTACCTCAAAAATTTTAACGAGTTGTTCGTTTGAATATTTACTATAAAGTTTATCTTTCTTAAAATCTATTCCGATTTCCCCTAGATTTTTCTCGCTTAAAACTTCTTCTTTTACAAATCTTTTGTTCAAAATTTTATTTCCTTTTATAAATCCTGTCTGATCATTAATAGCTACAAAAATACTCTTTGGCTCTTTTTTAAAATTCAGCAAAAAATAATCTCTTTCAAGTTCCCCCCATGATCCGTTATCAATGTGTTTCCTTTCAATGCTCGTGATAGCAGTATTTTCATCACAGACATTACACGGGAGAGTGGTCTGTTTTCTTAATGATTCTGGCTCGAGTTCTCTAAAAAGCTGTCCTGCATATTTAGAGTATTTACTATCGTCTTGTATTATTTTTAGTAATGCGACCCTTCTATTACCATCATAAACTACATATTTACCATTTTTTTTGACAACTATCGGTAACTCTGAGTAATCGTAATATTCACCCATCTTTTGTACTAATTTTTGTATATTCCATCTATTATCCGAATCTTGAATGATACGATTTATGATTTCTTCATCGGTCTTTTTGGTATCAATTGGATCTCTTGGATTTTCTGTCCAAAGATATAAATCTTTTATTGGAATGTGTAAAATTTCTTGTTTCATAATCTCAAAATTATTTTTTCTTATGTTTGATTAAAATTCTTTGATAAATTTTTCTGCCATTTGAAATTGGATTATTATATGTATTAAAATTACCAGTTTTGAATTCATCAGGTACTTGCCCATTTGCAGTTCCTCCGATAATCTCAAACTGCTCCGGACTATATTTATCCAAAAAACTAATCGGCACGCCCATTACGCCGTCATAATCACTTGGGATCGCATCTGTAAAAGGCACTTCGATGGCATCATAGTTGTCATATTTATCATACGCTTTTTTGCCTTTGAGTTCTTTGTGCCTGCTGTATCTCAAATTATCTTTCATTGTCATAAGCGGCAATGGTCGGTGGCGACGACCGTGATCGAGATTAGTAAACCAACACACATTCCTAAATTTTACTAAACCGGTTTCGGGCATATAAACCCCCTCTCCATATTCTTTGGCAAAAGGTGTAGAAAAATAAGCATTACCGGCGTGAAAACCATTTCCAAGCCACAATTTATTATTTTTTATCAGCGGAAAAATTTCCTTGTAAGTAATCGCGTTCATACTGCCGATGATCACAAACTTTTTGTTGAAATCAAAAAGCTGCTTGACATATTCGCGAAACAACGAGAATGGCGGATTTGTTACCACAATGTCGGCTTGTTTCAGCAGCTCTGTGCATTCATCGCTGCGGAAGTCGCCGTTTTTTTCCAGCGGCGCCCATTCGTTGTGTTTATTTGCCTTTAACTGCATGGCAACATCCTTCAAATTGAATTCGCCGTCGCCGTTCATATCGCGCGCTTCGTTGATAATGAATTTGTTGGCATTTATTTTGGGGCGACCTTTGGATATCGGGAGAGTTTTGTCATCGCCAAAAAGACTCAGCTGCGTATTGGCAATAGGCGATGGTTTGTAGCTCGTAGTGATAAGCTGTTTGAGTCCGAACTTGTTGAAATTGAACACGAAATAGCGGAAGAAATTGCTCTCGAACGGATCATCGCAGTTGCAATAAACCGTTTTGTCCTTGAACGCATCGGCATCGTAGTCCAGATAAGCCTGGATTTCTTTTTGAATATCGCCGTATTGCGTATAGAATTCGTCATTCTTCGCTTTTTTTGCGTTTGTAAGATTGTTGTTTGCCATAATTTTATTTTATCAAATCTTCAACACCAACGTCCAACACTTTTGCAATGTTTCAATAGATTGATTATATTATACACCTTATTCGGAACAATACAAAAACCGACTTTCCTAATGAAGTCGGTTTTATAGAGACAAAGAGGCGGGATTTACCCTCCGGGTATAAAGGGTTATACTATTTTACTTTAATGCTTTGCGCTATATGCAGTCCAACTTCCTGTCCTTTCTCCGGAATAGAATAAACTCTCATATAGTTATATTTATTATGTCCGGACAAAGAAGAAGAATCTGCGAAATATTGTCCTTTTTCCCAATAAATACGACCGCTTCCATTTTTAAGCTCTCCGCTCCCGCCCCATTGATAAGTTACAAATGTGCTAGGATCATTAGTTGAAAAAACATAGATAAAGTTATGATAGGGGCGGAGAGGTTCTCCTTTTTCCAAATCAGGGGCTCCGCTTGGGAAACCGCCGACCGCTCCCGGATCGTCAATCGGAGAATGAACTTCAAGATAAGGTATACTATCATGATTATCGGCAGATTTCGAATAAAATCTCCAAACCATCGTGTTGTTAAGTTCATTCTCATCATGTACCCACGTATCGGGATATTCAAAAGTGAAATCCGCTTTGGAGGAAGAGAAAGTGGCATATGTGATATTTGTGTCTTCTGATTTATCGCCGTCATTATTTTCACTGGCGATTGTATCTGCCGGGCTGGAAATGTCATTATTGCAAAGAGGCATTGTGTATTTTACAAACATCCCTCCTGCTAACAAACCCAAGACCAGAACCAAAGCCAGCAGGGTTGCATTTTTTTTCTCCATATTGTTATGTTAAAGATAATTTAGCGAATCAAACTCTTATCTTTTTATATAATAGCACTATTCTTTCTTTAGTCAAATTTTAATTTTTCAAATTTGACAAATCGTATTGCTTGTTATTATATAGAGACATGGAGGTGCAAAAAAGTTCGTTAAAAACTAAAACAAACAAAAGATATAAAACAAAAGGTTTGTGATATGAATTTATAAACAAAAGAGAGATGCGGTAAAATGACAGACAAAATAAGAATAAAAACATCGCTAATCATTGGGTTGGCTTTTATAGCAGCAATGATTGCAGCTACAACGCCGGCGCAAGCATATACAAATTTAGCAATAACGGACGACAACCTGGATACTTTGGACAGCTTCACCTATTCCGGAGCGTGGTATAATGTCGGAACAGATGCCTATGTGTTAGACTGGTACGGAGGCGGAGAATATTTTGAAGAACCATGGAAGGATCCAGCATGGTACCAGGGGTTAGTAACAGCTACAATAATGGCTGATTACGAAGGAAACCATTGGGGCGAATGTGTAAGCATGGTTAAGAATCTTGCACACAGCACAGTTGTGACGGGCAGTTGGTATCGAGGTGGACATGTCATGGACGGCGGTATATCTCCCGGTACTACGATAGCAAGATTTGTCTGGAGTTCGGAACAACAAAGATATATATACGTTTCAGATGGTACATGCCACGCAGCTATTTTCCGGGAATACACCTACGATCAAAATGGTAATAGAAACGGAATAATAGTGTGGGATCAGAATTGGTGGACAAATGAGAACGACGAAGGCATAGTTATGATGCACAAAATATCAAATGCAGGCAGCGGTTTGTCTGATGCCGATAACTACTATGTAATACAAGTATAACGCAAAACAGAAAGATATAGTAAACTTTAAAGCCGAGATTTATTTTTTATCCTCGGCATTTTTTTGGTTTAATTATGCAATCTACAATAAAAACCCGGTAAAAACCGGGCATTGTCTTGGCGGAAGAGGCGGGATTTACCCTCCGGGTATAAACTTCTCATCCCGCCCAAATGCGGAAGAGGCGGGATTCGAACCCGCGGAGCCATTGCTGGCTCACACGCTTTCCAAGCGTGCGCTTTCGACCGCTCAGCCACCCTTCCGAATAATTTAAAACAACCCAACGGGACAAAATGCTTTTTAGCACTCCATAAGTCTATAGTATTTGTTCGATTTTGTAAATACGGGGGCGACGGAGGCGATGCGGAGTAGCATGGCTTTAGCCTGCGCGGTTGTCCCAAGCCAAAAATACGGCGCATATGTTTGTTTTTCCCGCGTGGGACAGCAGCGCAGGCTAAAGCCATGCTACTCCGCCCGCTACTCCGCCCGTTATTTCGCCCACTGCTCCATTTGATAATTCCGCATGGTTTTTCATTTTTCTAGTCCGGCAAGACCGATGTAATTTCCGTAATCTTGGGAAACTGCGCCGTCAGACGATAGGCAATGAGTTTCATAATGATGGCAACATTCCTGATTTCCTCTTTGGAATGCCCGGGTTCCAAGAAAAGATTCTTGAATTCCGTCTCAAGGTCCTTGAAATATTCCGGCAGCGTTTCCGTGTTTATTTTCTGCTCCAAGTCCTTGATAACCTTGTCCAGTTCGCCTTTGTCCAGCCACACGCCGTGGCATTCCAGACAGACATCCGCCTCGACTTGCGACGAGCCGTATTGAATCCGATAGAGCGGGCTGCCGTCACGCGGACAACTGAGAAAAGTCCCTCCCGATTTTAATTTGTCCTCATTGCTCCACAAATCAAAATCCAGCCAAGCGAGGTTTTCATCGCGCTCGTCTTTGACGGCATTGAGTTCGTCTTTGTCAAACCAGATGCCGCCGCATTTTTCGCAGCGATCCACCCGGCAGTGATTTACAGAGACTTCATCCAAAGATTTTCCACATTGGGGACATTTCATATTTTTAAATTTAAGCTGTTTATTTGTAACTTTCCAAGTTCTCGCTCATCACCGCCATCTCGGTTTCCGTTATCATTTTTTTGTAGATGCAGGGGCTGGTGCCCGAGACGCAATATTCGCCGGCCTCATTTTCAAGCCGCGCGCTGAGCTCAATGGTTTTGCCGTCCGCAGATCTGTAAGCGTAATAATAGTCGGGATTTTTGGGGTCCAAAAGTATCTCTGCGGAAGCGCCATATTTGGTCAGAGCGTCCCAGAGATATTCCGTGACCGGATTGTCTTCGTTCAGTTTCACATAAGCGGCGCTGACAGGCAAATCCGCCTTCTGTTCCAAATGATAGACGGCGGCCAGTCGGACAATGTTGGACAGATTGTCCCTCCGCAATTTGTCATTCGCTTCCTGCGCCGCCTTTGCCTTGTCTTCGATTCCCGCCGGGGTCTCCACCGACACTTCCCCCGCCTTGTTGTTTCTGATAATCACCGCGGCGAATACGAGCAGCAAAATCACCACACCGACACTCGCCAGCTTAATCTTCTTGATTAACGCAGGGTCCCGTTCTTCCACTATTTTAAGATTCTTTTTGAATTCTCTCACTTGCTCCATCGTTTTTTCACGAATGACCTGCAGCCATTGCGCAAAAGATGCAGGCTCAAAAGGCTCCTCGAAGTCCTTTATCTCCCCCGGGATTGCTTTTGGAATATCTTGACCCGAAAGACTTTCATTTTCAAAGTCGTCCGACTCCGGCGCGGAATCGTTTGTCGTCTTTTCCGAGAGGCCATTCAAATCATCTTGCATTGAACTGCTCATTTTTTTGCATTACTTATTAGTTTTGCTTAATTTTATTTTAGCATATTTTCAGAAATCAAGGTATTTTCTGCCCTTGAGCTTTTCCGGCAGATATTCCTGATCCTCGCGATAATCGAAATCCGGCGAATATTTGTAGCCCTTGCCGTAATCAAGTTCCTCCATCAATTTGGTGGGGGCATTGCGAATGTGCAGAGGCACCGGCAGCGCGCCGAAAGTATCAACGTCTTTTTGCGCCGCGTTATAAGCCGTATAAAGTTTGTTGCTCTTTTTGGACTTGGACATATACGCCACAGCCTGCGCCAGATTGACCGAACACTCCGGATAACCGATAAAATGACACGCCTGATACGCGTCCACCGCCTGGGTAAGCGCCTGCGAATTGGCGATGCCGATATCTTCGGAGGCAAAACGGACGAGACGGCGCGCGATGTAAAGCGGATCCTCGCCGCCGCGCAGCATCCTTGCCAAATAATAGAGCGCCGCGTCGACATCGGAGCCGCGCATTGATTTGTGCAGTGCCGAAATGAGATTGTAATGTTCCTCGCCGTTTTGGTCGTACATGATCGTTTTTTGCAAAGCTTCCTCAATTGTCTGTTTGGTAATCTTTTTGTCGATGGACGCCGCAAACTCCAGAACGCTGAGCGCTATGCGTGCGTCGCCGTCGGACATTTCCGCCAGAAATTTTATTTCCTTTTTGCCAAGCTTGAGTTTCTCGCCGCCCAGTCCCTTTTCTTTATCTTTAATCGCGCGCGCAATTATTTTTTCCAAATCCTCTGCGCTGAGTTTTTCCAAAACGAAAACCCGCGCGCGGGAAAGAAGCGCGTTATTGACTTCGAAACTTGGGTTCTCGGTGGTGGCGCCGATAAGAGTGACAGTGCCGCGCTCGACGTAAGGCAAGAGAAAATCCTGCTGCGATTTGTTGAAACGGTGAATCTCGTCGATGAAAAGTATGGTCCGACCTCCGAGCCGGCTCATCTCCCCCGCCCGCTCCATTTCGCGCCGCAAATCTTTGACGCCGCTGTTGATGGCGCTCATGGAGACGAACTCGCTTCCGGTCTTTTTGGCGATGATGTTGGCCAGTGTGGTCTTGCCCGACCCGGGCGGCCCCCAAAAAATCATCGACGGGATTTTATCCCCCTCAATCGCCTTTTTAAGAATCTTCCCCTCCCCCAATATTTTTTCCTGCCCGAAAAACTCCTCAAACGACTGAGGACGCATCCGGTCGGCTAACGGTCTTTTTTGCATATAAAAAATTTAAGTGTCTGCTTATATTCTACGCAAAAAAGTGGTTTTTGACCAGAGGGAAAAGGGGCGAGATAATTCGTTTTAACATAAACAAAAGACGCGATAAATCGCGTCTCTACGGAATACGAAATTATACGTTGTGTCATCCTGAGGTACTCCGAAGGATCCCGTTGTGTCCTGCGTAGGTGCGGGATTCTTCACTGCGCTATGCTACGTTCAGAATGACGATTGGTTTTTTGATTTAATCCTCCAATTCATAACTGTCTCTTTCGGGTTTGTTGATCTCATAGATGGAATCGGGATCGTAAGGGGTGGAAGGATTAAGGGGTTTTCTTTTGCCGGTGTCTCCGTTGGGGGTAAGGGTATAGATGACGGTGTCGGTTGCCTCCTTTACAAGATTAGAGGTTTGGTATTGATCTGATTGTTGTTGGGAGATGGTTTTAATGTTGTTCCATTTGAGATGGAGGTAAGAATTAAAGATGGTGGGAGATAGAAGGAGACGTTTGTATTGTTTGTTGTTCTTATACTTGATGACATAGATATCGGGATTGTTGGGGGTTTTTACTAGGTCTCCGTCTTGGAGAGATTGATTGGAATTGTTTGTATCTATATTGCCATCATTGATATCGTTTTGGACTGATCCTTGTTCATTTTTGGTAATGTTATTTCCTTTTTTGATGATTGTGTCGGATACTCCTCCTTCTTGGGTACGGAACTTGATATAGAGGGTATCGGTGTTAGTGTATTGTTTTAGGAGATCATCTTTCTTGGATATGTCTTCCCAGGAAGAGTTGGTGAAGTCAGGAGAGGTGGAGATGGCTATTTGGGTGATAGTGGTGGGGAGATTGGTAAGGGAAAGGGTGTTGTTGGAGAGGGTGATGTCGATGGTGGAGATGGAGGGCTTGGAGGGGACGGGTCCCCCGCCACAGTTTATATCCAAATCCAAAGTGTCGTAACTTTTAATTGAGTTGCCAGCATTATCAAAAGCTTTCACATACCAGTTGTGTTTTCCACAAGAAAGACCTTCACTCAAAGAGACAGAGGTGGAGTCAGAGCTAATATTGTCCTGTTTTAACGCTCCATCCACATAAAGCTGATACTTGGAAAGACCGGAAATGGAATCATAGGAATTATTCCAATAGAAAGTGGGTCTGCCATTAGAAGTTTCAGTCCCGGCAAGAGCGTTTGACAGGGAAAAAACAGAAGGATTGTCTTGATCTTGAGTTATTGGTTTATCAAATTGTACCGCCCAATTGTAAAGGGTATTGCCATATTGAGAAGGAGCGGAGTCGCTGTCCCGGAGGTTGCCACGAGCCGAGCCTTCTTGGTTTGCGCCAGCTCTAGATCCTGCTGTACCAGTATGAGCATAGCGAAGTCTTTGGTTGCTTCCTGTTGGAATCGTATCCAATGTTACCTTTACCGTGTCTGAGCTAACAATATTCACCGAACCTATGGAAGCAGATGAATTAGCATCGTAATATTCAAACCCGTAATTTTCTTTTGCCAAAACGAGAGAAGTATCAAATTGCAGAGGACCTTTCGGAACATTGAATTTGACGTAAATTTCGTTTCCAATTCGATAGATCCGTTTGGGAGAAAGCGGTTTCCAGTCCTCCTTGTCAACAGTTACCTTCTTGATTACCTTTCCATAGTATTCACCAAGCCAGCGATAAGAGGTGTTGGTGAGATGAACGCCGTCAATATAATTGAAAAAATATTTTGGTCCTACTAAATATATTTTATCTGGATTATCTTCTGAGGCAGATAACTGAGCCATTGGAATGGCAGAAGTAGCATCTCCTGTGAGTACTGGATTAGTAAAAGACCCCACTTGATCTATAAACAAAGGAACCACACTTGTCTGTCCTGTAAGAGCTTGGATATCTGTTTGATAATCATTCTGCCACTCTTTGAGATTATTTTCATATTGGACAGCAGTTGTGCCTATATCATGATCCGTTTCTCCGTGAATAACAGTGACTCCAATTGCACGATAGTTTCTACCGAGACTGCTTGCAGAAGTATTAATTAAGGAAGCCTGATTCATTCCATTAGCGTAAGCACTTGTGCCTTTTTTTAAACCAACATAGGGAGTCGCGCCAACTCCATGTATCGTAACCGCAATCTGATAATTGTTGTCTGTCACATTCGAAGTAATAAAATTAGCCATTGAGCTGCTGATAGTTTCAACGCCATTCTCCACCAAAGGCGCCAAAGAAGTTCCGCTCAACATTTTGTTTTGATACGGCTGAACCGTGGTGAGAGCGGGAGATCCATTATATCCTATAGACAGACTTTGCCCGGTTGAAAGAATATGGTTAAGATAATTTGCAGAATTTATTTGGTTTGTCGCAGAAGATACAACCGACACTCCCGTATTCGGAGCAACAACAGAAACCGGAGTGACCACAAATTTAATATATTTCCCCAAATCGTCGTCTGTAAGCGTATATGTTTTGCTTATTGCCCCTGAGATAACCCGATAATTTCCATTCATAGAGTCAGATCTCAACCAACGAAATGTAGAAATTGCTTCTTCGTCTCCATTCGGATCTACAAAGACGTATCTTCCAGCTATAGTTTCTCCAACAGTATTCATACCAATAATATTCGCATAGGTTATCATTGGAATGGCTGGAATTGACAAGGTAGGATTCGTGCTCACAACATCGGACACGGGCCCAGCTCCACTTGCATTAACAGCGGAAATTCTAAAGTCATAATATTTGCCATTGGTTAGTCCCGTAATGACAGCAGAAATA
>Ga0172378_10002959_pt1 | contig 15943 bp, 13 predicted proteins | sample GrowelOW332metaG_FD_119755 | JGI IMG/M metagenome (GOLD analysis project Ga0172378, IMG submission 119755) | Groundwater microbial communities from an aquifer near a municipal landfill in Southern Ontario, Canada - Pumphouse #3_1 metaG | ecosystem: Environmental > Aquatic > Deep subsurface >... | reverse complement strand
TCTTAGCGGAACTTAAAATTATAATATCAACAGGATCTATGTGTTCGATTGCAAGTCTGCGACGAGCGCTGTTTTCTAATTCTTTATCGTTTGTTTCCTTGGGAAGCACATCGCGCTTATTTAAAAGTACGAGGACGTTTGAAGGTAATTCTTTACCTAGATTAGGAATGATGCTCCCTTCAAAAGCGAACAGATCGAGAACGTAGACGATAAGCGCTTCTTTCTCTTTTGCATTTTGAACTATCTTTAAGTAATCCGGAGTGTAATTCTTGTCATTGCAAACGTTAAAGTGACTCAGTTTGTAACACCGGTCACACATTCCCGATTCAGGACCATTTTCCAAACGATCAGGACTGATAAAACCATTTCTGGTGGGATCAGTTGTTTGTAAGATTGCTCCGCAGGATGAGCAGCGATTCATTTTGATTTCGGATGTTACACCATTTTTTCTTTTTACACGTCTCATAATTAATTATTCTCCTTTTCTTCTTTAGATATATCAGGACCTAATCGACCTTGCTTTAAATATTTTCTTCTGAGCGGTCTGTCGATGAGTCGATTGAACTTTGTAGTCCATTGATCTATTTTTACTAATGGCTCAGTTAATATGAAATCAACTTTTGCCCCTGAAGCCATATAGCGATCAGTAAGTAACTGATCACCTATTAAAACGGAGGTTTTCGGATCGATTGAATGAGCTATTATATACTGCTTGAATTTGCGAGATAGCGGCTTGTGAGCTGAGAAAATATACTTTGTATGCAATTTTTCAGCGTAAGGTCTAACTCTTTTATAAGTGTTGTTAGATATAAGGATAACCTCTAATCCCAACGCGTGATACGCGTCGATAAATTCAAAGGTTCTCTTTTCGGGTTGAAGCAAGTTGTATTTAGCAAGCGTATTGTCAACATCAGCGAATACAGTTTCGTATCCTAAGTTTTTAATTGTTTGAGGATCGATATCGTATATAGAAGAAGCGTGGAAATTAGTTATTAATTTTTTAACCATACATCGACTCCTTATTTATATTATATATAACTAATTGAAGCATTACACCAATTAGTTTTCGTCATCGAATAAATCGAACAGAGACAACTGAGTGATTCCCTCGTTTGACTTGGCTTTTAAAGGCTCCATACTGACTTGAGGAATTTCGACTTTAATCTCTTCTGAGATAATGCCGCCGCAGTTGTGTTTGCCGCAAATAATCTTTTCACCAAGCGATATATTAGGGCGCAATCCTGTGCCGGGAAGCACGGTTTGAAGTTCATCTATATTGATGATTTCATTCGTATCCTCAGTGTAGATTGCGACTAAGTTATCTTCTTGCTTATTCTTTTCAAACTTCGTGACGGAAACAACTTTTAAAGGATTAGTTTTAAACACTTTTACAAGCGGTTGTTTTACCCCTAGTCGGTTCGAAACATCAATGTTAGTCGACATGACGATTCTCGCAGCTCGCTGATCGCCAATAATAAGCAATCTGGAGTGCTCATCAGAATCCATAGTTACTAAATCCGCAATCGGAGCTTTGTCTTTACCTAAGTTAAGAGCTTTAACTCCGCCCGCTTTTATTCCAACTACAGGTATTTCGTTTTCGTTGTAGCAAGATACGTAACCGTTTGATTGACAAACTATAACGTCAGAGTTACCTGAGGAAATTTCCGCTTTAACCAAGGTATCTCCGCGAGACAAAGCGATTCCCTTTATAGGTCTATTTGTAATTCTAATCTGTTCGTATTCTTTGATTTTTGTGCGTTTAATCTTCCCTGAGCTAGTAACTAAAGTGAAGAAAGCCTCAGTATTGAAGGATGTAACTACATATGCGGATACAACCCTATCTTCCGACGCTATTCTCATCATGACATTGAGATGTTTACCTTCATTCTTCCATTTTTCTTCAGGAATTTGAAATGCGGGCATATAGATGTAAGTTCCGCTGGTAAGGAAAGCTAAAATTCCATCGTGAGTTGAACACAATTGATTGAGAACAATGCCATCCCCCTGTTTGATCTTAGGTAGATCGTTTGCGAATTCTCCGTTTGTCGAAGAGTTGTACGAACGCATATTCGTGCGCTTGATATAGCCGTCGCGCGTAAGGACAACGTGAACGTCTTCCTTAGCGATCAACTTTGTCGCATCGACTTCTACGGCTTTAAACTTTTCATCCTGAATTTCAGTGCGGCGAGGTTTGGCGTACAATTTCTTGATGTCCTTTAAATCTTTTATAAGGAGCGCATCCAAGTAGTCAGGTTCGCTGAGCAAGCGATTCAAATCAGCAATCGCATTATCTAATTCGTTCTGTTCACTTACGTAAGCGTTGTAATCGAGGTTTGAAATTTTATACAAATTCAACATGACGATAGCTTCAGCTTGGTTTTCGGAAAAGTGGAATTTATCTATAATATTTTGTTTAGATTCAACTTTGCCGTTGCTCGCTTTGATAACTGCGATGACTTCATCGATGATGTCAACTGCGTGAATTAAACCTTTAACTACGTCTAAACGCTTGATTGACTTATCTAAATTAAACTGCGAACGCTTAGTGACGATGCTAACCTGATGATCGATGAAAGAATTTATAATTTCGAGAACATTCATAATCTTCGGATGTCCCTTGTCGATCGCGAGCATGTTAGCTGAGAAGGTCGCCCTCAAGATTCCCTTATTTCTCAAGTAAGAGAGAATGGGTTTGGCATCTTGACCAGATTTTACTTCTATCACTATGCGAATATCATCTGTCGATTCATCTCTAACTTCCACGATGTTATCAATGTTGAATTTAATGCGCTTTTTATCAATCATCGCTACAAATTCCGACTTAATAGTTCCGTAAGGTAAGCCAGTAATAACGATAGAGTTTGTGCTCTCTTCAATCGTAGCTTGCGAGTGAATGTAGAATGAGCCGGTACCCGTCTCATACAGTTGATCTAAAATATCCGTTTGGTCAATAATACCACCGGTCGGAAAATCCGGACCTAAGATAAACTTTCTAACATCCTTAACAGTCGCGCGTTTATTTTTAATAGTATATATAGTTGCATCTATCACTTCCCCTAAATTGTGGGTGGGAATATTTGTAACAGCACCGACGGCAATACCAGAAGCACCGTTAACTAAAAGATTAGGAAAACGAGCGGGTAGAACCGTTGGTTCAAATTTTTCATCGGAAAAGTTCAGTTGCATAGGAACTGTATCTTTATCTATATCGTCGATTAAAAGCGAACTTACTTTAGCAAGTCTCGCTTCGGTATAACGGCTAGCAGCAGCGGGATCGTTATCGATAGAACCGTTGTTACCTTGAAAGTCGATCAGCGGAACTTCCATCTTCCAATCTTGAGATAAACGAACTAGCGCTTCATAGATACTCGAATCACCGTGAGGGTGATAGTTACCCATGACGTAACCGACAGTAGTGGCGCACTTTCTCGTTTGCTTATCGAAAGTGTTACCTTCTTTATACATGCCGAAAATAATTCTTCTTTGAACAGGTTTAAGTCCATCTCTGGAATCAGGGATAGCGCGATCTAACAGAACAGCCTTGGCGTATCTATTAAAATCTTCTGTCATCACGTCATCCATCGACGTCTTAATTATATTTTCTTTAATTTCAGAAGGGTTTTTATTATTTTTCATCTTTTATCTCCTCAAAGTGATCTTTGCGGTATGTAAAGTCAATATTGTTAGCTATCCATACTTTTCTTCGATCTGCAGAGTTTTTATTCATAAAGAGGTTTAATTTATCCGTGCAGTCATCTTCATCTTCTATTACCACTCTTATCAGACGTCTCGTGGCGCGCGCCATAGTAGTTTCCCCTAACTGATCAGCGTTCATTTCACCTAATCCCTTATATCGGGATAACAAGTAACCTTTTTTCATGATTTCTCGAGCTTTGTCTAAGTCTTCATCCGACCAGCAATATATCTCCTTGGTCTTTGTAAAGACTCTGTAAAAAGGAGGACACGCAATATAAAGATGACCCTGTTCTATCAGAGGTCTCATGTGTTCGTAGAAGAAAGAAATCAACAGATTCTGAATGTGACATCCATCATCATCAGCATCTGTCATAATGATTATTTTATCGTAGTGCATATTCTTGATATTGAAGTCATCGTCGCAACCAGCACCTATTGTATAGATGATAGTGTTCAATTCTGTATTGTCGTAAATCTCAGTAGGATTTGTTGAACCGACAACATTCTTAGGTTTACCTCTAAGGGGTAAGATAGCCTGATGTTTGCGGTTTCTACACTTTTTGGCTGAGCCACCAGCGGAATCACCTTCAACGATAAACAATTCGTTCTGATCGTACTGCTTTGTAGCGCAGGGCGTGAGCTTACCAGATAGATTCGATAGATCTCTTCCTGATTTGCTATTTGCTTTTCTTATGGCGTTCTTCGCTTCTTTGGCCTTTAAACGAGCGTTCATTGAAGAGAGTGTTTTTTCTACAATCGCATTCGCATCTGTTGAATGCTCTTCTAAGTAGTAACTCAAAGTTGATTGAATGACATCGTCAACCGCTTGCGTAGCTTGACGCGTGCCAAGTTTAGATTTAGTTTGCCCTTCAAATTCAAGGATGTTTTCAGGTATCCACACGGAAAGAATGCAGTAGAATCCTTCGCGTATATCGTTGCCATCTAAAGATTTTGATTTGATGCCTTTAAGCAAATTGTGATTTTGCGCATATTTATTTATAGTCGCCGTAAGTCCGCGTTTAAGTCCGACAACGTGGTGACCTCCGTCGATTGTACGAACAGAGTTGGCAAATGAGGTTATACTTTCAGAGTAAGCATCGTAAAAGAACTGACCAACGATTTCAACTATGATACCATTGGACTCACCAGTTATATAAATCGGTTCGCAAATACCTTTTTTACCAAAGTTGTGAGTTACGAAATATTCCTTAATACCTTCTTTGTAGCAAAATTCTTGCTTTCTATCGCTTCTCTTATCATTGAGAATAAAAGTAACGCCTTTGGATAGACAGGCTCGGTCATCGAGCGAAGCGGAGATCTTAGTGAAATCAAAAGTTGTATCTTCAAAGACCTTCTTATCTGGTAAGAAAGTTACTGTAGTACCGCTCTTGCTTGTTCTACTGGATGGTTTAACTTCAATCTTAGTCTGTTTGCTTCCACCGTCTTCATAGCGGATGAAGTTATCTTGACCATTTCTATAAGAGTGAATTTCCATATAGGAGGATAGAGCGTTGACAACAGCTCCGCCGACACCGTGAAGTCCACCAGCCGTCTTGTAGTTAGTCGAGTCAAATTTTCCACCGGCGTGAAGTGTGCGATAAACCATGTCAAAACCGGACAACCCTTCTTTTTCATTCAAATCACAAGGGACACCGCGTCCTTCATCTGAAATAGTAATAGAGCCATCTGTATTAATATCAACCTCAATCTTAGAACCGAAGCCAGCATTAGCTTCATCGACTGAGTTATCTAATATTTCCCACACTAAATGATGGAGGCCATTTATATCGGTTGAGCCAATATACATGCCCGGTCTAGATCTTACAGGTTCAAGACCTTTTAATAATTTTAAATTGTTAGCTGAATAAGGATTTGCATTCATATATTTACATATACCTTTCAATAGTATTATAGCAAAAAAAGGCTTTGTATTTCTATATTAATTAGATATTATATATAAGTAAGTTTTGAGAAAAATTATGGCAATATTTTACATAGCACTATTTATTATTATCGCAGCACTCACCGGATATTTATTAGGATCCGTTAGTTTTGCAGTATTGATAACAAAATATGTCTATCACGTCGATATATATTCGATCGGCAGCGGAAACGCTGGTGGAACTAACGTTGGACGAGCAGTCGGAAAGGTTGGAGCTTTTTCAGTGATCTTTCTCGACGCTATTAAATGCACTCTTCCAATATGGATTTGGTTTTTCGTTTGTAATCTAACCGGATTGCAAAATTTAATTCCCGCAGGAGTATCGATGGGTTGGATTTATTACACAGCGGGTTTTGCAGCAGCTGTGGGCCACACTTTTCCTCTGTACCATCACTTTAAGGGTGGCAAAGCTGTAAGTTGTTACGCGGGCTTTGTCATGTTCACTAACCCCATCATAGGAATTATTGGTTTTTCCTTTTTCTTAGCGGTGTACTTCTTTACAAAACGAGTGAGTGTAGGTTCTATTGCTACTGTTATATTTGGACTTATTCTTGCTATTATCGCAGCTGTTTTCCCTGCTCCCTTCGAGTGGACGTTCCTATTTAATTCAGCTCTTAGATTTGATGGATCTTACGTATTCGCTGTGTACATGTTCATATATGCGTCTTATGTCGTACTTAGACATCGTCCTAATATAATTAGAATCATAAATAAAACAGAACCTGAAACACACTACAAGAAAAAAAATAATTCACAAAAATAGAAATCAGTTTATAAATATCTAATTTTCTAAAACATTCAGACATAAAAAAAATCCAATTCCTAAAAGGTTGGATTTTTTTCTTCATCTTAGAAAAACATATAATCGAATAAATCAATTTTGTTTTAATTGACTAGTTAGCGCTGTTCATAGACTTCATAGTCGCACGAATTTGCGCTTCTGAAGGCTTGCGTCCCATCGAGATAAACATCGCTCTAATCATCTTCTCACTGACGGGTGGATTCTTTTTCATTTCGTTCTTAAACATCCAACGCGCGAGAAAGTATCCTGCTACTGCTCCGGCTATCAAAGCGATAACTATCCACATTATCCATAATCCTGTTGTCATAAATATAATTCTCCTTATAATAATACAATTAAATATAACTTAAATGCCGATTAATTACAATAGTACGCAGCATAAGAAAAAGAGCCCGAAGGCTCTTTATTTTACTATATTTAGTTGGCTCTTGAATCGTATTCGCCAGTGTCAGTGCGAATGTTAACCACTTCGCCACTCTTGATAAACATAGGTACTTTGACTACATAGCCAGTTTCCAATGTCGCATCTTTCATAGCTTTATTGATTGTATCGCCTTTAACTGCATCATCAGTATGTGTAACTTTAAGCGCAATCTTAACCGGAAGTTCAATACCCATAATTTCTTTTATGCCGTCAGGGTTAGTAAAAGAAGTAACCAAAATTTCTTCGTTATCGGTTAAAAAGTTTAATTCCCACGTGAGTTTCTCTTTAGGAATATTTATTTGTTCATAGGAATCGTTATCCATGAACACGCAAAATGTTCCATCGTCATATAAGAATGATTTCTTTTCTTTTTCTAAATAAGCTAACGTAACCTTTTCACCGCCAATAAATGACAATTCTGTGATAGTTCCACTTCTAAGATCTTTTACTTTTGCTTTAACGACCATTTTGCGCATGGCTGTTTTGTTGCAGTGTTGTTCAAGTACTTGATAAAGTTTACCGTCTTGAGTAAATACTTTACCAGGGTTGAGGTTGTTACTAATAATTATATTGGACATGTTGTTTTTCCTTTTTTCTAGCGCGGGCTAGATTCTCTAAAAAAACTTGCGTTTAAGCAAGTTTTTATCTCTTCTCTTTGTGTAAAGTTTTTTTATTGCAATTTGAACAAAATTTTTGAACTTCGAAACGTTCAGGATGAGCCTTCTTGTTTTTACTTGTTATATAATTTTCATTCCCACATTCAGTACATTTTAATGTAATTTCTTGTCTCGCTTCTGCCATAATAAATCCTCCTAATTCAGTACGTTATAAATTATATCAAACAAATAGGATTAATTCCACTTTTTTTAACGAAATTCTCACCAGTTTGTTTTATCTGCGTTGTTTTTAAGTTTATTTAGTAAACAAGCACCTATTTATATTATCACAAATAATGTAAATATACCGATATGATGGAATATTTTATGCGGGTCACTAATTATACCTCAGTAAATTCACTACCCAATAATATTAACTGCATATCTTACTTTGAACTTTTATATAGTTTACATTAGTATTAAAATAGAACCATCAAATGAAAGAAGAAATAATATTGTGAAAGTAAAACGCAAACAAATAGATAAGAACGTCCGCATGAAGGCTTATTTATCTTCTTTAATAATACGACCGAGCGTGCGAAGCTTCAAAACTTTACAAAAGATATCTGAAAGATTTATTGGGAACAATATTGAAGGTATGTTTAACGATCAGATTGCAATTAAATCCCTCAACAAAGGTCCAGATATAAGAACACGAATAATTCGTCCTTTAAACTGCGATAAAAAACTTCCTGGAGTGCTGTACCTTCACGGAGGCGGTTACGCCTTTGGCGAACCTGAACAAGACTATTCTTACATAGAAGAACTTATGAAGGTAAGAGACTGCGTCGTAGTTGCTCCCTCTTACCGCAATTCATTGAAAGAACCTTTCCCCGCAGCTTTTAACGACGCTTGGGACACTTTGATGTATATGAAGGAACACGCGCATGAACTAGGTATTAGAAGCGATCAACTAATCGTATACGGTACGAGCGCCGGAGGCGGGTTAGCTGCGGCTTTGTGTTTGCGTGCAAGAGATACTCACAAAGTTAACATCGCCTTTCAAATGCCTTTATATGCAATGCTGGACAGCACTTTAAGCACTCAATCCATGAAAGATAACAACGCTCCTATTTGGAATGAGAAACTTTCTGTTTCAGCTTGGGGGCTTTACCTTAAAGGAATCGAAAAAAATAGCGTTTCTAAGTACGCCTCACCATATTTAGAGACAAATTATTCCGGTTTACCTCCAGCATTCAGTTTTACAGGTGAGTTCGATCCTTTTAAAGATGAAAATCAAACGTATATGGACAGACTTGAAAAGGCGGGAGTTCCCGCAAAATTCAAAATATTCAAAGGTGGATGTCACGGGTTTGAAGTATTTACTAAGAAGGGTGAGATTGCTCAACAAGCGATTAAATTCACTCACGAATGCTTTGCCTACGGCATAGATAACTACTTTAATTCTCAAGACTAAATTCGACGATATTTATATGTGCTTTTAATAAAAGCGCGTAAACTTATACGTATTGAAAAATATTTAATTTGAGACAAGTAAAAGTATAAAAATTCCTTCGGATGAAATAATCTACTAATTAAATACTAATATAATGCGGAATTGAAACCAATAGCGTTATTTTGAATAATATATTTAATTTTAGCTAGAATTGTCCACCAATGATATTTTGTTTTATTTAGAATTTTTCCACTGTCTAAGTAGAATTATGGAAAAGCGTTTCTATAAGTAATAGAATAAATGAGAGGTAATTAATTGTGAGAAATGAAACAAGAGTAGTTAAAATTGGCAATAAGTTGATGGGTGGTGACAATCCGATACTTATACAAACAATGGCTAATATTAAAACGAGTAAAGTTGAAGAGATATTAAAGATGGATAAGCATTTGAGAGAACTCGGAAACGACCTTCTTAGATTGTCCGTACTCGATGAAGCGGATGCGCTTGCATTTAAGGAGTTGTCCAGCAGAACGGATACTCCGCTCATCGCTGATATTCACTTCAATTATAAATACGCAATTATGGCTATGGAAAATGGTGCAGCTAAGATTCGTATCAACCCTGGCAATATCGGTGGAGACGAAAATCTTCGCAAAGTAATCGAAGTAGCTAAAAAATACCACGTGCCTATTCGCATCGGTGTAAACTCTGGCTCTCTCGGTCAAAAATACGATCAGAAGCACGACTTTTTAGAAACGTATTTAAAACCTTTAGATGACGCTATCAAAGTATTTGAATCAGAGGGATTCTACGATTTAGTTCTCTCTTTGAAATCTTCAGACCCCAACATATGCTACGATGCGTATAAAGAGGCTGACAGACGTTATAACTACCCTTTACACTTAGGTGTAACTGAAACCGGCGGCGGCTATGTAGGAGCTCTTAGAACAGCTGTTGCTTTAGTTCCACTTTTGAAAGAAGGAATCGGCAACACGATTCGTATTTCACTCACCGAAGATCCCGCACACGAAGTAATTGCTTGCAAGCAGTTGCTCAAAGCTATGGGTTTGCGCAGCAATGTACCTGTCCTTATTTCATGTCCTACTTGTGGAAGAACTCAAGTCGATCTGTTCGGCATGTACAACAAAGTAGCTGAACACTTAGAAACAGTAAATAAAGATATTAAAGTTGCTGTGATGGGATGCCCGGTCAACGGACCTGGCGAAGCAAAGGATGCCGATATTGGATTGGCTGGAGCAAAGGATGCTTTCATGATATTTAAAAAAGGTAAGCCTTTTAAGACTCTACCTGAAAAAGAAGCGATGCAGTATTTGTTCGATTATATCGATATGTTTTAATCGCATTAATTAGGTCGGTTACACACCGACCTTTTTTGATGGAATAATCTATAAAATATCCCGTGGTTAAGGTTTGGCTTATTAATAGTCATTCTCGAATTTCAACTGAGAACTAAGAAGCTTTTTTGTCAGTTTCTTCCTCTTTTATATCTTTAGTTAACGCCTTTTTATAACCAACGTAGGAATACGCAGAATAAAGAAAGTAGAATACCATGATTATTGCTGCGATGTATTGCAGGTAAGAATTCTTATAGAAATATATCATACAAAGAATCAATATGAATGTTATTAGACCGCCTTGAATTCCTTCCCATAATAAATGCCGATTTATTTTATTGAATCGAATAGTAAAAATGATTGAATATATTAGATTGATCATCAGTAAAGAAACTATTATTACTCCAAGCGCTTTGTAAGCGGCGGTGAAGTATGAGGCGTTTAAGAATGCAATGAATGAAGTCGTGTGTTGCAGTATAGCCCCGGTATCTGGTTCAGCGTGGTAGATATACTCGTATCCCCAAATTGATAAACCTGGACTGAATGTTCCCATAATAAATACAGAGATAATCAAACTGGCAATAGCAAATGCTCTCTTGTTCATAAAATCACTCCTTGTTGATAAAGAATATCTTATCTATTTAAAGTATAGTGTACAAAACAGCAAAGAAAAACCCTACTTTGATGTATTGTTTACATCATGAGTAGGGTTTGACTTAAATATTTTCAAAGGATTATCCAATATTATTAAATTAATAGAATTATCTATTGTAGGCTTTCAAGACTTTACTTTGTGGAAATAACATCGTTGAAATTCAAACTAGTTAATTCAACTTCATCAGTTGTAGATGAGCTTGTAATTCCATACGTATTATCAATTGCTAAGTCAGGGCTTGTTACGAAAATCATCTCGTATGAAGCATCGGTTGCAATAGCTGCGATCAATGTATCGTCTGACGCTCTTACAGCAATATCTCCACTTCCATCAACAACAGTTTGAATTGTTCCTTGAACTGTACTAGTAGTTGTTTCCGCATTGTTGGTTGAACCAACTGCGATCAATGTTCCACCTGTGACTGAAGCTGTTCCATCATAATCAATGGGACCATTATCATCAGCAACTTGAACTATTTTAGTATATCCACCTGCGATATATAGATCACCGTTAGAATCGATGCCATCTCCTGCTGCGTTAATCGATGTTTCACCGCCAGCAATATTTACATAAATTGCAGCGTCAGTAATATCGCTTGAGCCGTTTAATGCATCGTCAGCAGATTCAATATTAACAATACCACCCAAGATATTTATCTGTGTAGCTTCGATACCTTCATCTTCTGTATCGATATTTAATTCTCCAGCAGCGATTGTGAAATCAAAGGATGCGGTAATACCTTGATCACCAGATTCGATATTCACAGCGCCATCTTGAATGTATACATATGATTCTAAATCATCATTTTCAGCGTGAATTCCATCTTCACCAGATTCGATATTCAATGTAGCAAGCGTTACTCTTACGGAATCGTTGGCTTTAACACCGTGATCCACAGCGACAACATTTACTGTACCACCAGCAAACTTCAAATCATCTTTTGCTCTAATGCCAATGTATTCAGAATTGATGTTGATCGTTCCAGAGCCGTTAAATACGGCATCTTTCTTGGAGTATACTCCACAGTAGTCTTCATCATCTTCATCGTCAATTACTGTACCAGTATTAGTAAGTGTGTTGACTGAGTCAGCAGCAGAAGTAATATATACCTTATCTGCGTCTTTAACAAAGATACAAGCTAGCGAATCATTGCTGATTGTAACACCATTTAATATGATGTGAATTTTATCGTCTGTTTCGTTTTCAACGTATATTTGTACGTTTTCAGCAGATCCAGTAAACTCGTAGGTTCCTTTATCTGTAATTGTGTATGTACCTGTGAGTGTCGATAAATCAACAGATTCATCAACTTCGTAAGTAGTATCGATATCAGTATCTGAAAATTCATCTGAATAATCAACAAGAGCAGCTGCGCTAACTCCGCTTGTAACTTCAACCGCTTCATCCTCTTCAGTGGTGAATACATCTGCTACTTCATCGCTTGTTGTTTCGCTCGTTGCTTCGGAAGTACTTGTATCAACGACATCTGTTGAACTTGAAGTTGCAATAGAAGCTACTTCAGTTGTACCACAACTAGCGAGTAGTAATACGCTTAAAGCTACTGTAAGAAATTCCTTTTTCATAATAATATCTCCTTTATATTTTTGATATTCTTTTCGTCTATGAGTTAAGTATATGGGTTCAACTTAAGATTTACTTAAGTAACAAATAAACGCATACAATTTAAATCTACGATCGGATTGTATTACTTCCATTCAATCAAAAATATGCAGTTCCAATTTCAAGCTTTTAAACGAACTATATCAGTTTACTTATATTCATTTGGCACTTCTGAACATATAAAAACAGCGCAGCCTACTAAGCCGCGCTGTTTCAAATATTAACAATAAAATTTATTAGCAGGCCTTAATTTCTTTAATAAAGAAATCCTTACCCATAATAATGTCCCAATCAGAAGCTCCACAAAACGGGCATACCCGATTCTTAGCCTTGATATCGAAGTTGTGACCACATTTGCGACACCTACCAATAGCTGTAACTTCTTCAATCGTTATCTTCGTGTCCTTAAATTCGGTTTCATCGATAGCCACAGGCCAACAATCAATCATATATTTAGGAACAACCGGATTAGCTTTACCTATTGAGAGAACAACTTCAGAAACTTCGGTCAGTTTATTCTCTTTCATAATATCGCGCAATTGACGAACGATTTCGTAACATATACCAATTTCGTGCATTATTTAATCTCTCTGTATTTCCGCTTCTTTTGAGGAGTGAAAATAATCTTCATTCCTCTTGCGACCATGTGTTTAACCATCTTAGGCGGAAGTTCTTCATATCTTACTCCGTGTTCGTTAGCAGTTCTTTCTAAGTGAATTGCATCAAACTTGCACTTGGTAGTGCACAAACCACAACCGATACACATGCTGGGATCGACATAAGCCGCTCCGCAACCTAAGCATCTCGCAGTTTCTTTCTTTACTTGCTCTTCTGTAAATACTTTTCTACCATCTTTGAATTCATCCTTGTGACTGATCAAAGAGAACTGTTGTCTAGGAGTGCGATCGTATCCGGTAAATATTGCATTTGTCTTATCGATGCTAACGTAAGGAGTTTGAACTCTACCTACGAGCAAAGATTGACCAGGATGTACATATCTGTGAAGCGATATAGCTGCTTCGTGTCCAGAGGCAATTGCGTTGATACAGAACTTGGGTCCTGTGTAATCATCACCACCAACGAAGATATCAGGTTCAGCTGTTTGATACGTAAGTTCATCAGCGATAGCTGTGTTGTTTCTGTTGAATTCAACTTTAGTTCCCTTTAATAAGTCATTCCACAAGATGGATTGACCTATTGAAACTAAAACTTGATCGCAAGCTACAATCTTTGTATTCTTTTCATCGTACTGAGGGCTAAATTTCTTATTTTCATCAAATACTCTGGTGCATTTCTTAAATTCGACACCAGTGACTTTACCACCTTCAACAATTATGCGATTAGGTCCCCAAGAGTTGTTGACCTTGACGCCTTCTTTAATAGTATCTTCAAGTTCATCGTCTGCTGCAGGCATTTCTTCTTTGGATTCCAAGCAGAACAAACTAACGTTCTTTCCGCCGACGCGAGTAGCTGTGCGAGCAACATCAACTGCGACGTTACCACCACCTATAACGATGACGTTCTCCTTAAGGCCTTTGAATTTTCCTAAGTTTACATCTCTTAAGAATTCTACGCCAGAAACTACATCTTTATTATCTTCACCTTCAATGCGCAAGGCACGACCACCTTGAGCACCAATAGCAACATAGAAACCATTAAATCCTTGTTTTCTCAACTGAGCAATAGTTACATCTTTACCAACTTCAGTATTGATTTGGAATTTAACACCAAGTTGTCTAATGACGTCAATTTCAGCATCGACAACGTTCTTTTCCAAACGGAAGGAAGGAATACCAAGCGAAAGCATACCACCCAATTTATCCGTCTTTTCAAAAACAGTAATATCATAGCCGTCTAAAGCCATAAAGTAAGCACAGGTTAATCCAGCAGGCCCAGAACCGATAATTGCAATTTTCTTATCTGAGTAGTTGTGATTAATTGTAGGAATATATCTTGTTTTTTTGTATAAATCTAATTCAGCAATATATTTTTTAACTTCGTCGATTGCGACAGGTTTGTCAATTTCACCGCGGGTGCAGTTCAATTCGCAAGCTCTGTTACAAATTCTACCGCAAACTGCGGGGAACGGATTCTTGTGCTTGATTAGTTCAAGCGCATCCTCGTAACGTCCTTCGCTCGCAAGTTTAAGATAACCTTGAACTGAAAGGTGTGCGGGACAAGCAACTTTACAGGGAGCAGTACCCATTTCAGGAACGCATATTTCTCTGTTAAAACGATAGTCGGTATTCCACTTATCCTTCCCCCACATATGTGTATCAGAAAGAACAGGTTCAGCCAATTTAATGGCTTTCTTCAATCTAATGGGAGTTAAGTCACAAACTTTTCTTCCTAATTTAATTGCATTAACAGGGCAGTTTTCAACACATTCGCCGCAAGCGACGCACTTGTCCATATTAACTTTAGCAGTATAATTCGATCTTACCATTTCGTTAGTGTGATAGTACTCTGCTATTCTCAAAGAGAAACAACTGCAACCGCAGCAGTTACAGATAGCGTGAGTATTTCCGCTTCCATCAACGTTGGGTATTTCGTGCATAAGACCATTGTCTTCTGCTTTTCTAAGAATTTTTTTCACTTCTTCGCGCGAGATTCTTCTACCTCTCCCCGTCTTTTCATAGAATCTAGCAGCTTCACCCATTTGGATACACATATCCTGTTCAAGGTGTCCGCAACCTTCGCCCATTATACGGCGAGATGTACGGCAAGCGCATGGTGCTACTGTAAAATCATTGTACTTTTCTAAATAGTGACTGATTGTTTCGTAACTCTCTTGATGAGTATCTCCATCGATTGCTCTCTCAATCGGAATTACACGCATTGCGCCTTTGCCAATTGGTAAGTCAACTGCCAACATTTTAGTTCTTTGCAAAGTGTATTCAGAGAAGGCTGTAACAACATCCGGATGTTCCTCTGCGAACTTTACATTATTGACGAATATTTCCAATATACCGGGAACAAAAATAGGAATCCAATAAACGGGAATATGTCTCTTTGCATCATCAGGATCTTGCATGACAATACCTAAATCCGATATTTTTTCTAGTAGATCGTGAGTATATTTTAAATCTGTATGATTAGCTTTTGCTAATTCCTCAAGCGTATAGACCTTTCTCAACTTCATCTTCATACACAATTTAGCCATTTCATCCGTAATGCAGCACTGAAGTCCTAAATACTCCGGGTCGTTGTAATTTACGATAGCTGTATTTTGAAGATGGTTACACAATTTTAGTATATTAGGTCTCTTTTTATCAAAATGCCTATCTTTTCCGGTTTGTTTTACACCGTTAGCGAATTTTTTCTCAGTAAATTCTTGATCTTTTTTCATTATATATATTCCTTTACTTTGTATTTTCTACGTATAAATCGAATAAGT
>Ga0172378_10002957_pt1 | contig 15948 bp, 20 predicted proteins | sample GrowelOW332metaG_FD_119755 | JGI IMG/M metagenome (GOLD analysis project Ga0172378, IMG submission 119755) | Groundwater microbial communities from an aquifer near a municipal landfill in Southern Ontario, Canada - Pumphouse #3_1 metaG | ecosystem: Environmental > Aquatic > Deep subsurface >... | reverse complement strand
CAAGGATAATAAGTATTCGTTTTTTTAATTTTTTATGTGCTATAGCAGTTTCTTCATAACTGTTTTTATTATTGTTCAAAAAAATCACCCCCGTGAAAACAATCTAAAATTAACTCTGTATTAATGATTTTAATAAATTCACTACCTACATCATTTATATCTATGATATCATATTTATTGTATTTTTTCAACAGAATTTACAATAAAGTTTTATTATTTTTACACATATTTATCTTATTTTGTCATTGTAATTATAAGTTTTCTGTGTTATAATAAGAAAAATATGTTTATTAAATAAAGGTATAAAAATATGAAAACGCTAATTCTAATTCCTGATGGTATGGCGGACACGCCTCTAGATAAACTGGGCAATAAAACCCCTATGGAATGTGCAAACAAGCCCACAATGGATATGCTTGCTAAGCACTCCCTTATCGGAACAGTTTCAAACGTTCCAAAGGGAATGGTGCCTGAAAGCGATACTGCAAATCTTGCAATACTTTCTTATGACCCCAAAATTTATTCAAAAGGTCGTTCCCCTCTTGAAGCATTGAGTATGGGAATAGAAATGCAACCAGATGAAACGGCATACCGTTGCAACGTGGTCACACTCTCCGAAGAAGAAGGAATTCCTTACGAGGAAAGAACCATAATAGACCACAGTGCAGACGAAATTACAACCGCTGAAGCCAATGAACTTGTCAAAGCACTTGATAAGGAACTTGGAAACAATAATCGAAAATTTTATACAGGCGTAAGTTATCGTCATTGCCTTATCATTAAAAACGGCAATGATAAATATGATTTTATGCGACCACATGATATTCTCGGCAAAAAAATTGGAGAGTATTTACCTAAAATTGAAAACGGCGGCGCAGAATATCTCGATATGATGAAAAAAAGCTATGATATACTCAACCACCATCCAATAAATGAAGCTCGTAGAAAAAGAGGACTAAAACCAGCAAACTCTGCTTGGTTTTGGAGCCCGGGCAAAAAGCCGCAACTCCCATCTTTTGAAGAAAAATGGCACATCAAAGGCGCTGTCATTTCCGCAGTTGACCTTATTAAAGGCATCGGACTTTGCGCAAAGATGAAATCTATCGACGTTGAAGGCGCAACGGGAAACGTACATACAAACTATGACGGAAAAGCACAGGCAGCAATAAAAGCATTCAAAGACGGAGAAGATCTTGTATTTGTTCACGTTGAAGCCCCCGATGAGTGCGGTCACAGAGCTGAAATTGAAAATAAGGTTTTATCAGTGGAACTCATTGATAAAAAAATCTTGTCACCTGTTTACGAATATTTAAAGCAAAGTGGAGAACACTTTAGAATAATGGTCCTGCCCGACCACCCCACGCCCCTTTGCTTACGCACCCACACAATAGACCCTGTTCCCTTCCTCATCTATGATAGCAAAAAGAACTTTGACGGTTGCGACACATTTACAGAAGCCACCGCAAAAAGCAAAAATTATTATATACCAAAGGGACACACCCTTATGCAATTGCTCCTTAAAGAGATTTAATACTACTTTAATTCAATCTGAGAAAGGAATAATACTTATGTCTGACAACGAAAACAAAAAAGAAATAAACACGGAAGATTTAAATATACAAAATTCTGATAGCGGAGAAAATTCCGCTCCAGTAAAAATAAAACAATCATTTACTTCCGAGCTTTTTGATTATCTCGAAATTTTTGTTATCGCAACTCTTGTTGTAATAATAACTTTCACCTTTTTCACACGCCTTTGTAAAGTAGATGGTCAATCAATGGAAAAAACTCTCTTCGATGGTCAAAACCTTATTATTTCAAATATCGGATATACTCCTACACAAGGGGATATCATTGTATTCCATAATGAAAGCGATGAATTTCCACAATATTGCGAGCCTATTGTCAAAAGAGTAATAGCAACCGAAGGTCAGTGGATTGACATTGACTTTAACACATGGACAGTGCGTATTGCAGACAACAGCGCTATGGAAAACGCGACCATACTTGATGAGTCGGAATACCGTTATCTTGGCGGAGGTATTTTCCCAGTTCCCTCAGACCATACCTATCCTTTACAGGTTCCCGAAGGATATATATTTGTCATGGGAGACAACCGCAATAATTCGCTTGATAGCCGTTCAGATACAATATCCTTTGTTGATGAACGATGCATTCTTGGAAAAGTTCTTTACAGAATATCCCCATTTGAAGATATGGGAAAAGTTGATTAACACACAGAAACAATAAAAAAATCGAATAGGAGGTGGTTTTATGCCATCACAATCAATTCAGTGGTTCCCCGGGCATATGGCAAAAACACGCCGACTTATATCCGACAATATAAAAAACGTTGATATAGTCATTGAAATTCTTGACGCCAGAATTCCGAGAAGCTCAAGAAATCCCGAGATTCATATGCTTACCGCGCAAAAGCCCTCGATTATTCTTTTGAATAAATCCTCCCTTGCAGACCCCGAACAAACCAAACGCTGGTGCGAGGCGTATACAGAAAAAGACTGCGTATGTATACCAACCGATTGCATAACAGGAGAGGGTATTTCAAAAATATCACCCGTTGTAAAGGATATTTTAAAAGAAAGACTCGAAAGATATGAACAAAAAGGTATGACAGGCAGAACGCTGAAAGCCATGGTCCTCGGCATACCGAATGTGGGAAAATCCTCACTTATCAATAAAATATGCAAAAACAAAAAAACCAAGGTTGAAGATCGCCCTGGAGTTACACTCAATAAGCAATGGGTAGGTACAAGTATCGGTCTTGACTTGCTTGATATGCCTGGAATACTATGGCCGAAATTTGACGAATGTATTGTCGGAGAAAATCTTGCCATCACAGGCGCAATAAGAGACCAAATTCTTGATGCTGAAGGAATCGCTTCATGCCTTTGTGCAAGACTACGTAAGTATTATCCTCGATTTTTATGCGAAAGATATAAACTTGGCGATATTTTGGAATATTCCGAATATTCCGATTTTGAATTACTTGAAATAATAGGAAAAAATAGAGGCTTTCTTATCGCTGGTGGTGTAGTTTCAACAGAGCGCACCGCAGTTATGCTGCTTGACGAATTTAGAGCCGCAAAAATTGGTAGAATAACACTTGATATAAGATAAATTCTTAATTTTCAAATCATCATTTTGAGCCGTCACAACGGTATGGAGATTAGCGTAAAAAACAATAAAACCAATCTTAGAAAAGGAGCGTAGCACATGCAGATTTTTATTATAAATTTGTGCATGCTACACGCATGGGCATTGTTATGCTTGAATATTCCATTGAAAAAGAATATGAAAACAAAGGGTATAAACTAATTTGCGGTATCGACGAAGCAGGACGTGGCCCATTGTGCGGCCCTGTTGTCGCAGCTGCTTGTATTCTGCCTTGCGGTCTTTATATCGAAGGTCTTAACGACTCAAAAAAACTCACAGAAGCAAAGCGTGAAAAACTTTTTGATATTATCACGTCTCAAGCAATAGCTTACGGAATAGCAAGTGGCTCAGTTGAAGAAATAGACAGCATCAATATATTAAACGCAACCCTGCTTGCTATGCGTCGTGCTGTCACAATGCTTTCCCCTACCCCCGATTTTCTATTGGTTGACGGAAATATTTTCAGAGATTTTGACCGTGATGGTACATACGTCATACATGGGGACGCAATATCACCAAGTATTGCCGCCGCCTCCATTTTAGCAAAGGTAACCCGTGACAGATTGTGCAAAGAGCTTGACCTTCAATATCCAAATTACGGGATAGCCAAGCACAAGGGATACGGGACAAAAGTTCATATGGATGCCCTTAGAGAATACGGACCTACACCCATACATCGCAAGCAATTCATACGCTTTCTCAACAGCTGATATGAGAAAAACCACAAAATCTATCGGTGATTATGGTGAAGAAATAGCGGCGAATTACTATAAAAAAGACGGATATAAAATAATCGAACGCAATTACCATGCTTCACATAATGAAATTGATATAATTGCTGAAAACGAACGATTTATTGTGTTTGTTGAAGTTAAGACACGCAGCGTTTTGTTTGTAGGTGCAAGTAGCTTTGGCAGACCTGCCACCGCAGTAAATTACGAAAAGCGCAAACGAACCGTCACAGCAGCACAAAATTACATAATAAACAAAAAAATAAATAAACAGCCTCGAATAGATGTCATTGAAATTTACTTAAAAAAGAAAGACAAAGACGATATTAACCCACAGGAAGTCTTGAAAATTAATCATATAAGAAACGCCTTCGGCAGATAGCCGCATATATAAATTTTTAGATGAAAGGGATACAACCTTGAACTATTTTGATTTACACTGCGATACCCCGTACCGTATGTATGATGAAAACCAACCCCTTGATAAAAACAATTTCCACGTTTCACTCGAAAAAGTTGAAAAATTTGAAAAATACGCACAACTAATGGCAATTTGCGCCCCATCTGCGCTTGATGACGAAAACTCATTCTCACTGTACCACCACGCAACAGACAACTTTATGAGAGAACTTGACAGACTGCAAGATAAAATTATGCTCTGTTCTGACGGTGAAGAGCTTGACCAAGCAATTAAAAACGGTAAAAAAGCCGTGTTTTTAACAGTTGAAGATGCAAGAATTCTACATAACGATATAAATAGATTAGCTGTTCTCTATTGGAGAAAAACAAGATTTTTAACCCTTCTTTGGGGCGGAGAAAGCTGTATCGGTGGCTCTCACAATACAAACATAGGGCTTACCAATTTTGGAAAACAAGTTACCAAGGAATGCTTTAACATAGGTATTATTCCCGACATATCCCACGCATCGGAAAAATCAGCCGACGACGTAGTAGAGATTGCTCTTTCCGCAAACAAACCATTCATCGCTTCACATTCAAATGCATATTCAGTTTACGATCATTCGCGAAACCTGCGTGACCGCCATATTAAAACCATCTGCGAGCTTTCAGGACTTATCGGTATAAGTCTCTGTCGCTCTCATCTCTGCAATAAAAAAGAAGAAACTCCCACTGTTAATACAGTGATAAAACACATAGATTACTACCTTTCAAAAGGTGCTGAAAATAGCCTTGCCTTTGGTTGCGATTTTGACGGTACCGATCTTCCCGACGGTATTTCGTCAATTTCTGACATTGATAAAATTGCAAATAAACTTGCCCAAAACGGTTATTCTGAAAAGTTAATAAATAAAATATACTTTGAAAACGCTTACAATTTTATAAAAAAGAATCTAATGCCTGCCATAGAGCAGTAATATAAAACTTAAGAGGTATTTTGTATATGGAATTTCAAAGCACAAGAGATGTAAATAAAAAGACTTACTCATCGGCACAAGTTATCAAGCAAGGACTTGCGGACGATGGTGGACTGTTTGTCCCCTGTAATATTCCACAGCTTGCTATGACCGATATTGAAGAGCTTTCCATGCGTAAATATTACCGCAGAACGGCAAAAATTCTCAATAGATTTCTTAATGATTATACTATTGAAGAGCTAAAAGACGATTGCCATGACGCTTATGACGGGGAATCTTTTCCGGGTGGCGCTGCTCCAATAGTAAAACTTACAGACTCACTATATTCTCTCGAACTTTGGCACGGCCCGACAGCAGCGTTCAAAGATATGGCACTTCAAATAATGCCACGTCTGCTCTCACGTGCACTTGACAAAACCAACGAGAAAAAAACAGCCTTGATACTGGTTGCAACCTCAGGTGACACAGGAAAAGCCGCACTTGAAGGCTACCGTGATATAGACAAAATAAAAATCATGGTGTTTTACCCCGAACATGGCGTAAGCTCTGTTCAAAAATTGCAAATGACAACGCAATGCGGTAATAACGTAAACGTCTGTGGAATAAACGGTAATTTCGATGATGCACAAAACGGCGTTAAACAGATATTTTCCGATAAAACTGTTGCAAAAGCTCTCGCAGACAAGGGATATTTTCTCTCAAGTGCAAACTCCATAAACTGGGGCAGACTTGCACCCCAAATAGCCTATTATTTTTCCGCTTACTGTGATATGTACAACAACGGAACAATAAAACTCGGCGAAAAAATTAATGTTTGTGTACCCACAGGCAATTTTGGCAATATCTTTGCCGCTTATATTGCAAAAATGATGGGACTCCCCATAAAAAAACTTATCTGTGCCTCAAACTCAAACAACGTGCTTACAGACTTTTTGCATACAGGCATTTATAATAGAAACAGAGACTTTCATATGACAATGTCCCCATCAATGGATATACTTATATCAAGCAACCTTGAGCGTCTCCTCTATTTCGTCGCAGGTTCAGAGAAAACACTGGAATATATGAATTCCCTTTCAAAGAGTGGAAAATATAAAATTGATGAAGAAACCAAAGCAGCGCTTGACAAATCATTCAAGGGCTATTTTGCAGATGAAAAAATGACAACAGAGACCATACATAAATATTGGACCGAATATAATTATCTTATTGATCCTCACACAGCAGTTGCATTCTCATGTGCAGAACAGTATATTACCGAAACAGGCGATACTACAAAAACAGTGATAACTTCAACAGCAAGTCCGTATAAATTTGCAAAAGATGTTTTAGCCGCACTTTCAGATGAAAAACCCGAAAATGACATTGCAGCCCTCGATATGTTAAATAAACTCACAGGAGTAGAAATACCTTACCCTCTGCGTAATATTGACAAACGTCAGATTAATTTCAAAAACGTAATCGACAGCAAAGATATGCTAAAATCAGTACTTGCATATGTAGACAAGCAGTAAAAAAAATAAACAAAAGCACCAGCAAATTTAAGTAAAATTTGCTGGTGCTTTTGTTTATTCGTGTGTCAAAATATATTTTGGTTGACTAATTCCAAGAACACTATCTTTGGTTACAACCACTTCAACCACATCATGACGTGATGGAATATCATACATAATATTAACCATCATATTTTCAATAATTGAACGCAGTCCTCTTGCACCAGTGTTTCTCGCAACCGCTTTTTCAGCAATAGCATCAATGGAATCCTCCTCAAAGGTTAGCTTAACACCATCCATTTCAAACAGCTTTGAATACTGCTTAACTAGAGAATTCTTAGGCTCGGTTATTATGCGTTTAAGAGCGGTTTTATCAAGATTGGTGAGAGTTACCATAATCGGCACTCTACCCACAAGCTCAGGTATAAGACCGAACTTCACGATATCCTGAGGGATAACATCCCTGTAAATTCCCTCTTCTTTTTTTTCAACCTTTTTCTTTATTTCGCCATTGAAACCAACAACACTGTTGCCCTTGCGTTTTTCAATTATGTTATCAAGAGTTTCAAAAGCGCCGCCGCATATAAACAATATGTTTTCAGTATTTATCTGTATAAATTCCTGATTCGGATGCTTTCTGCCTCCCTGTGGCGGAACATTTGATATGGTTCCTTCAAGGATTTTCAGCAGTGCCTGTTGTACACCCTCACCGGAAACATCTCTTGTTATAGAGCGGTTTTCACTGCGACGTGCAATTTTATCTATTTCATCGATATAGATAATTCCCTTTTCCGCGCGCTCAATATCAAAATCTGCCGCCTGAATCAACTTTAAAAGAATGTTTTCAACGTCCTCACCGACATATCCTGCTTCTGTAAGAGTTGTAGCATCGGCTATCGCAAACGGAACTTTCAGTGCTTTGGCAAGAGTTTGTGCAAGATAAGTTTTTCCTACACCAGTAGGGCCTATCAGCAAAACATTGCTCTTCTGCAATTCAACAGTTTCTTTTTCTGGAGTTTGTTCTGCCTGTGTATCAGTTGCAGACTTTTTCTTATTAGTTTTAGGTTTCTTTTCCGCCGCACAAAGAATTCTTTTATAGTGATTATAAACAGCAACCGACAAAGCAACTTTCGCCTCATCCTGCCCAATTACATATTCATCAAGCGCATGCTTAATCTGTAACGGACGCGGAAGATTTTCCATAGAAAGCTTCTCGGTGTCAATGTTTACCTGTTGATTTTCGTTAATAAGTTCCTGACAAGCCTCAACGCAATAATCACAAATATATATTCCAGTTGGTGACGGAATCAGGTAATTGACCTGATTTTCATTTCTGGTACAAAAAGAGCAATAGCGAACACTTCCGCTTTTACCATTCTTTCCCGAATTGTTACTCGGCATATTAAAAATACCTTTCTTTAAATGCGTTTTGTAAGGATTTTGTCGATAAGACCATAATCAAGGGCTTCTTGAGAAGTCATATAATTATCTCTCTCAGTATCCTTAGCTATTATTTCAATTGACTTGCCAGTGTTTTCAGCAAGAATTTTATTCAAATTCTCACGAATTTTTATAATCAATTCTGCCTGAATTTTAATATCAGACGCCTGACCTTTTGCACCGCCAAGTGGTTGATGAATCATTATTTCACTGTTTGGCAAAGCAAAACGCTTGCCTTTAGTTCCTGATGAAAGCAAAAATGCACCCATACTTGCCGCCATGCCAACGCAGATTGTTGAAACATCACATTTAATAAAATTCATGGTATCATAAATCGCCATACCGGATGTAATAGAACCGCCAGGGCTATTTATATAAAAAGAGATATCCTTATCGGGATCCTGCGCCTCGAGAAACAGCATTTGAGCGACCACTAATGAAGAGGTAACATCGTTTACCTCATCCGATAAAAACACAATTCTGTCGTTCAGCAGACGTGAAAAAATATCATAAGATCTTTCTCCTCTGCTCGTTTGCTCAATAACCATTGGAACAAGCGCATTTTTGTTGTAGTCAAAGCAGTTGTTCATATCTGTAAATCCTTTCATAATAATGCCCATGCGTGTAGTACACACAAATTTTTATGAAAAATATGCATGGGCTACGCTCCTTTTTTGGATTAGTTTTATTATTTTTCACGCTATTCATCAATACAATATATGCCAATAAACAATTATTGGCATATATTATTTTATTTATTCAGCTTTTTCCTCAGCCTTTTTTGCTGTGGTTTTCTTTGTAGTAGCCTTTTTGGGAGCTACTTTTTTTTCAACGGCCTCTTTTATTTCAGCCGTCTCTTTTTTCTGGGCATCAGCCTCAACTATAACAGCCTTTTCTTTCACAAGCTCCATAGCAAGCTTAACCTTCATATCCTCTGCAATATCCTCAGCTGCTATCGAGCTCTTGACCTGATCAATAGCTACGCCATACTGAGCTGCAATATCATCATATTCCTTGCTGATATCTTCCTCTTTAGCTTCAAGCTTTTCAAGAGAAGCAATTTTTTCAAGAGCAAGACGAGTTTTTACCTGACGTTCAGCTTGTGGGCGGAACTGCTCACGCATTGAATCAAGTGTAAGACCTGTATATTTGAAATATGTCTTTAAGTCAAGTCCTTGCATACGAAGTTTGCTATCATAATCACGAACAAAGTTCTCTGTTTCAGCAACAAACATCGGCTCAGGAATTTCTGTTTTAAGCTTTTCAATAAGAGCATTTACAAGCTGTTCCTCAACCTCGTTGTCTGCATTTTTATCATGACGCTCTTGTATTTTATCCTTAATGTCTGAGCGATATTCGTCAAATGTATCAAATTCAGAAACATCTTTTGCAAATTCGTCATCAAGTGCTGGTAATTCAACAATATTAAGTGAATTAATTTTTGTCTTGAATACAACAGCTTTTCCAGCAAGCTCTTTTGCATGATAATCTTCTGGGAATGTAACATTGACATCGAATTTATCGCCAATGCTATGACCGACAATCTTCTCCTCAAATCCAGGGATAAACTGATTTGAACCAAGCTTCAACGGGTGACTCTCACCCTTGCCGCCTTCAAAAGCCACTCCATCGCAAAAGCCTTCATAATCTATATTAGCAACGTCGCCAATTGCGGCAGCGCGACCTTCAACTTCAATTTCACGTGAATTTCTCTCCTGAACAGTTTTAATTTCAGCATCAATTTCCTCATCGGTAACAGGTACAACTGTTTTTTTGACTTCAATTCCAACATAGTCGGAAATCTCAACCTCAGGTTTTACATAAACAACTGCTGAAAGAGCAACACCGTTTTCATCAGCTGAAACAACATCAAATTCAGGCTGACCAACAGTTTTAAGTTCAGTTTCTTTTATTGCAGCGTCATATGCTACAGGAAGTACTTCGTTTATTGCATCCTCATAGAAAACTCCCTTACCGTACATTTTCTCAATAATTGCTTTAGGAGCCTTCCCTTTTCTAAAACCAGGTACATTCATATTGACGACAGCTTTTTTGTAAGCGCGTCCAATTGCTGCGTTAAAAATTTCCTTATCAACAGAAAACTCAAGCTTATATTTATTAGTTTCTGTTTTCTCGCATTTTGTTAAACTCATTTAATTTATATTCCTCCATGTGATTTTTTTACAAATTCAACCCATATTATATCAAATAAACATACTCTTGTCAATGAATTTTTCGTAAATATCCTATCAATATAATATATATGTGAAAAATTATCTTTATTTTATGTCACAAACCAAGCATTTAATCGTTATAACAGTCAAATTTAAAAGCTCAATAAAACTTCATTTTACCATTAAAGGTACAAAATTCAGATAATCCGCTGCACAAAAAATGAATTTTATCCCTTTGTAAATTTGTATCTGCGGCGAGGAATAATTGCCGTGAATATGGCCAAAATAACAAGTGTCAACCGAATATTCCTCAAGCAAGTCTATGATGTTTTGACAAATAAAGCCATTCCAAATCGGAGGAAAATGTAAAAATGCATATATAGGTAAGTGGGTTTCACGAGAAAGCTTTGCACCCTCCTCAAGACTCAATCTTAATCTTATACCCTCGCGGTTTATCATTTTGTTAAAATCAACCTCTCCCACTGTGTTTTGTTGCTTTTCATCGATAAACCAGCCCCGTGTGCCGCATATTATAAAATTTTCAAGACAATAGGCATTATTGTAGAGAATATTTATTGACGCAAAATTGTTTTCATTAAAAAACTTTGTCATTTTTGCAGTGCTATTCCACCAAAAATCGTGATTTCCTTTTCCGATATATTTTTTACCAGGTAAACTCTCAAGAAACAAAAAATCATCATAGGATTCTTCAAGAGTCAGGGCCCATGAAATATCACCAGGAATAATCACACTATCATTTTCACCAACAAGCAATAACCAATTTTTGCGGAGCTTCGATGTGTAATCCAGCCAACGATTGCCGAAAACCTCCATAGATTTATTGGTTTGCTTGCCTTCCGATAAATGTAAATCTGCTATAACAAATAAAGACATTTTTATGGATCTCCTTTCAAAGGATAATATTGAAAATAAAAAACTATAAGGATAGGTAAATTTATGTTTGAAAAAGACAGTCCTCAAAGAATTAACGAACATGACACAACAAACGCAAATGTAAACTGTGGTATTCACTGTGATGTCAAAAACTGTGTTTATCACAGCTCAGACCATTATTGCACACTTGATAAGGTGTCAATAGGAGCTGTAGACAGTATTGACTGCGCAACATCATCCGATACGTTATGTTCTTCTTTTAAAGCCAAAGACTAATATTATTAAGGGGTAATTGCAATGCAATTACCCCGCTTTTTGCAATAAGTTCAATACACAAAACCGAAACTTCGGCATATACTTAAATCGAACGAACTTTATGGAGGTTACATAAATGCAGATAGACAAAAACGCTTTAAACCAAATGCTTTCGCTTAACGACAAGCAATTATCAAGAATAATTCAAAAGCTTGCAAATGACGCAGGTCTTGACCTCTCCGCTTTCAATATCAGTGACAATGATATCCAAAGTTTGAGAAAAGCCCTCGCCAATGCCACTGAAGAGGATATTGCAACAGCTATATCCCAAATGGAAAATTTCAAAAAAAAGCAGTAAAGTACAAAATAAAACTTAATGAAAGGAGTGGATAGCTATGCAAAATCAAGGCCAACCTCAAAACAAGGATCCTTCTGCCATTATTGATCTGCTTATGAAAAATCCAGAGCTTATCAAAATCTTTGCCTCAGCATTGACCAAAGACAGCAGCAAAGAAGTAAATCCCGATGTCAAAACCGAAAGTAAAGTGAGTTCTGACATTGATACCGATACAAGCACAGCCGAAAGTGCACCAAAGGCACCGTTAGGTGATTTGAGCAGTCAATTGCCACTTATGATGAACCTGTTGCGCCCTATGATGCAAAATCAGGGCTCACAGGGTCCGTCTGGCGTGACAGGTCTTGTACCCACAAAAAAAGCAGATAATAAAACCGCTCTGCTCCTTTCGCTGAAACCGTTTTTATCGCAGGAAAAAGGTGAAATAATCAACTACATAGTCCAATTTGAAAAAATAGGTGAACTGTTTAAAGATATGAAATAATCTGTTAAAATGAGGGGTTTATATGTATATCAGAAAGAATCCGCACGAATATCCAGAGAATATCATTGTTCCCGATAATTACAGTGGCAGTGCTTTCTCGGATAACAGCACAAATACATATGAAGCTGAAAATGTCGCAGAACCTGTGGAAGAAAAAGTCACTCCGCCGGAAGAACCCGTAGCACCAGTCTCTAAATCTTTTTTTTCAAAAAACAAGCAGAAAAAAGGTTCAAACACGGGACTTAGCTCGCTTTTCGGTAACGGCTCATGGCTGAGCAACATATTCTGCAATGAAAACATACTGCTTATAGGGCTTATTTTGCTATTATTGTTCACAGCAAATGACAATGACAACGAATTATTGATTATTTTGCTGGTTTTATTATTTATATGAGTAAATACAATTTTCAAAATTGCAACTACAATGCACAAGTTTGATAGTTTCATATAAACTGTTAAAAACCGATAAAGCATAAAACAATACACTGCCGCATACAAAAACGATTAGAAAATCAAAATCTTATGTATAAGCCAACCGAACAGATAAAATGTCTGACGATTGGCTTATCACTGTGCAATGTTGAATTTTACTTAACAGAAATTTCAGTTCATAGCGATAAGTCGCTCAAGTTCGGCAACCTTTTTGCGAAGTACTGCTTTTATCGCCCAGCCCATAAAGCCGTCAAGGCCCATGTCCTTGCCATAAACACCTGGTAGCCACGCAAACTTTATCCACGCTTCAACTGTTGCATAGCCCTCATAAAAAGTAACTTTCATAAACTGTGGTGCTGTAAGCAATCCTTCGCCTTTTTTCCAGACTACCTCGCCCTTGTATTCCTTCTGATAAAAACCAGCTTCCTCAAGAAAAGGTTTAATTCTGGGTATAATTTTGTCCGGTGTCAATAATGTATTAACTCTGTTCTGATATCTTGCCATGATGATTTCTCCCTTAAAAATTATTAAGATAAAACAATTTTACCACTCTTTGAATAATATGTCAATACAATAATTTCAAAAATTATTAAACATTTATGCATAAAAAAAGCCGTATATATCAAAAAAATACTTGACAACAGATGTAATATATAGTATAATAATTAGTTGATACGGGTTATGCCCGTCTCTCTACCGCATATAAATAATTTAAATCATGTGTGCGGTCATAAGTCCATAGGGAGGTGTAAAAATGGAAAAGGTTAAAAATTCATACGAAAGCCTGTTCATCGTTAATGTCCAAAACGGAGAAGCCGTTGCAAAAGAAACCGTGAGCAAGTTTACAGCTATTATCGAAGAAAACGCTGAAATCGTTGAGGCTAACAAGTGGGGCAAACGCCGCCTTGCATATCCTATTAACGACCAAAGCGAAGGATATTACACTGTAATCACTTTCAAGTCTGCGCCTGAATTTCCGACTGAGCTTGAGCGTCTTTATAACATTGACGAAAACATTATGCGTTCAATGACTATAAGACTCGATCATGAAGCTGTTGCATCGGAAAAAGCTGCTCCTGCTGTTGAAACAGAAGCTACCGTCGTAGAAGAAGTACCGGCTCAAACTGCTGCTACAGAAGAAGTACCAGTTGAAACTGTTGCCACAGTAGAAGTACCTGTTGAAGCTGTTGCCACAGAAGAAGTACCAGCTAAAGCTAAAACAGAAAAAGCTGAATAAGCAAATTAGAGGAGGATAAGGTTGTGTCAAATTTAAATCTGAACAAAGTTGTACTTGGGGGACGGCTTATAGCAGACCCTGAGCTAAAGCAAACGCAAAGCGGAATTTCCGTTTTATCCTTTACTATTGCAATAAACAGAAGATTTGCTTCAAAATCAGCCGATAACTCACAAACCCCAACTCAGCAAACGGACTTCATCAATATGGTTGCATGGAGACAAACTGCGGATTTCATCTCTCGCTATTTCAAAAAAGGTTCTGCTATCTGCGTCACTGGTTCAATCCAAACAAGAACATGGAATGATAAAGAGGGACAGAAACGCTATGCCACTGAAGTAGTGATTGATGAGGCTATGTTTGTTGACAGCAGAAATGACGGTTCATTTCAAAAACAAGATACTCAATCGGGCAGTTATACTCCCGATGCTTACAATATGCCATCATATTCTTCTGGAGAGGGCTCAACCCCTAAATTCGAAGAAATAAAAACTGATGACGACCTACCGTTCTAAAACGGCATTAACAAAATAAAACAGGAGGAGACTTATAATGGATAGAAATGAAAGTTACCAAAACAGATCTATGCGCAAAAGAAAAAAGATTTGCGTATTCTGTGCCGATAAAGTTGAAAGCATTGATTACAAAGATGTAGCAAAACTTAGAAAATTCATCAGCGAGCGTGGAAAAATTCTTCCTAGAAGAATTTCCGGAACTTGCGCAAAGCATCAGCGTGAGCTTAATACAGCAATTAAACGTGCTCGTCAAGCAGCTCTGTTGCCCTACGTTACAGACTAAGTAAATAAATAAAAAAGCTATTGCGAAAAATAAATTCGCAATAGCTTTTTTAAAACTAAATGAGTCGATTCTCTTGTGATAATAAACCAAAAAATAAAAATCGTTGTAACCGAAATAACGGGCGCACGAAGTGGCCGCCCTACCGCCCACGACAGAACCACAATACAGGAGAGCCGTTGCCCGTGTGTTCTATTTTTTTCTAATTCTTAAAAATACTATTACTCTTATTATTGCAAAAATCAAATATGCTGTATAGATTGAAATTCTAATCTCTCTGGGATAATCGATATAAATATTTAAAAACAAATAAATACCAAATAAAACAACTATAATACAATTAACAATTGAAAACTTTTTTAATGTTTTATTCCTCGTTACAAACATTAATAATCCATACAGACAAGTTCAAAAGAACCGTCCCTGCGGTCGTTTTGTAGCTCGCTATGTTTAGCTCTACAATGAAAATTAGTATATTAAGTATTTGCTTTTTCAATTATTTCGCCAAATTTTGAAAATGGCAATATTTCAATTTTTAAAATTTCTCCTTGTTGAATTTGTTTAGCATATACATGAATCGTATACTCATCTCCTGTTTTAGTATTCTTTACGGTAATGTCCCTTTGCTTGAGTCTTTCAGGATTTCCAATATCATTTCTAACAACTTCAACAGTAGCCTCTTCATAATTTGATGTTATCGCTGCTGGAATATCTAAAGTCAAAGGAATTATACGCATTGGTAATGCAACAACTAATACAATAACACACATTACTCGTGCTATTATATTCACTGTTTTGCCGTGCTTTTTTGCAAATTTTAGTTGTTTTCCTTTTAACCTTTTTAAGTTAAAAATACTTCTTTTAGGAGAAAAAAGAAAAATTGCAAAAATTATTAATCCACATAATGCGAGCACATATTTGATATAAATAAACAAAATCATAATTCTCCTTACCCTGCTAAGACGAAACTCAAGGGGACGAACTCAAGGGGACGGTTCTCCTAACTCAAGGGGACGGTTCTCCTGAGCTATTTCAACGTTCTAATAACACCATAAGTTACACCTGTCAGTCTGCTGATTTGTCTTATTGAAAGTCCTTTTTCTCTTAGCTT
>Ga0172378_10002956_pt1 | contig 15948 bp, 22 predicted proteins | sample GrowelOW332metaG_FD_119755 | JGI IMG/M metagenome (GOLD analysis project Ga0172378, IMG submission 119755) | Groundwater microbial communities from an aquifer near a municipal landfill in Southern Ontario, Canada - Pumphouse #3_1 metaG | ecosystem: Environmental > Aquatic > Deep subsurface >... | reverse complement strand
CTTATAAAGGTCTGTATAAGACACTAAGTATTTTTATTTATTATATATATTACTGTAAGTTAGTAATTTTAGATGTCATCTTATACTGACACAAAATACAGAATTAAATAAATTAATCAGGAAATGATGAATTTATGTTAGCCGGACACCGCTTTCGCGGTGCAAATTTGATTACAAGGTGGAATAATGATTATATAAATTGTTGTATAACGGAGGCAACAATGGCTCGCGATAAATCGAAAGATGATAAATTTCTTAACTGTAGTCAAGAGTATGAATTGGATTATGTTGCAGGATTGTATACTGATAAACAGAAAGTATATGATTTTCTAAAAAAGAAATGTTCAGAAGGGAAAATAAAATATTCCACTCATAAACAAGTCTATGAATTGATAAAAAGAGAACTCGGATATAATATCCCTGATTAATTTGTAATTAATCACTATTTCACCTTGCGTTATCTTGTAATAAGGATTTTTTATGAAAAAATTATTTGCTGTTTTTTTAACTTTACTATCGATTTCTGTTTTTGCTGAAGAGATTGTAGTATCAAAAAATGGAAATAAAATAATATTATATGATGATCATACATGGGCAGAATATAAAGCCGATACTATTAATTATGATACTTTAAAAAATCAATTACGCTCAGGTCGAAAAGCGACCGAACAAGAACTAAAAACAGCTTGTGAAATGTTGTCGCAAGGATGGAAATATACAATGCCTAGACCGAAGAGTGCAAAAGCAGGTTGGGGTATTTCAGATAGAAGAACAACATGGTGGTATGGATATTGGTATAATTCAAAGACAAACCAATATTCGCAGATAACACCTAAAAAAACTGAAAGTACATTATATCTAGGGGATAATCAAAATAATGCTGGATCTTGGCGAAATGGTGGAAGCCCTGCTGATCCAGATATATATATGTTTCTATTATCAAGCACAGGTGGACCATATTAAACAGTCGGCTAACAAACGCTTCAACCGCGACAACACCTTTGTCACAATTTGTGCCGTTCGCTGCGCTTTCTCAAGCACAAATTGCGCCAATCGCTTCGCGAACGGTGTTGCGGGTTAAGCGAATGTTAGATGGACGCCTTCGGCGCAAATCAGGAGAATTTAATGAAAAAGTTGCTTTGTTTACAAATTATTGTTGCTATGTTTTTCATAGTATCATGTGCTACGACATCTGTTTATTATGATGTTAACAAGAAATATGAAGTAATTAAAATAGACTATCCTAATAGTGTTATCCTTGGAAATAAAATAATTAAGTTTCTGGATTACACTTTAGTTCTTAAAAAAGAAATCGATAACAGCAAAATATCTGATCGTACAGAAAGAAGTTCTTTCTCAACTCTTATTAAGAACACTTATGATTTTTATTCTGGAGAAACATATATTTCAACTATTGATATTATAAGAGAAGCAAAAGGAACAGAATTAGGAATCACAAAAAATGTATTTTATTGTGCAGGTACATCATCGTATTTTCAATTGCATGGATCAGATAAGGAATCCAACAAATTAGCAATTAATAATAGCGCTAAATATATTATCGTAGATAATGATACAGGACATAATTTATTGATTGAATCAATCAATAAATCTGTTCAAAATGATAAGGTATATCAATTACTTAATAATGTTTTATCCGGAGTTAGAATAATCATTAACAATGAAGAATATGCGATAATAGATTTTATGACAGAACCAAGAATATTATTTAATAAATCATTTAGCATGGAACTTAATGAAGAATACAAACAGTATATTGTATTAATAATGTTGTCTCTCTACGAATACAACAGAACCATCGAAAACAGATCTATTATAAAATAATATTTTTGATTTAAAATCACTCATCTAACAACTGCTTCAACCTGACTCGGCTATTGTCACAAAACTTGCTAGTCGCTTCGCTCGGCAAGTTTCGTGCCAATGTAAGCCTCGCAGGTTAAGCTATGATATGGTGAGCCAATTGTCAATATCAAAGAACAAAAAAAAGAACAGAATCCGGGCCTGACCGGTACTGACCACTATGATATTCGGGCATAAACCTTCCGGTTCGCCCAGGTCGATGATCCGCTGTAAAAACCCTTGTCCTATGTTATCTGGAATCAGCTTTCATTTAAGAGAAGCTGTCCTGAATTAGCTTCCTAAGATGGTTTATCTATATACTGCTTTCCCGGAACCTCTGTTCTTTCTATATAAAAATTATTAATGAATGCAGCAGGTCATGCAATATGGCCTGTCATCATACCCCATGCAAAACATGCGAGTTCACGTGCTCCTGCTTTATCCGCATAATTTATTACTCCAGAGGGAGCTCCTTCCTGTCTTGAGAGAATCCGCTTCGACTTGTGTCCGTGAGGAGCCGAACGTTTGATGGATTTTGCCGCTTCTATGAGAAGTGTGCGTAAATATATGTTTCCCTGTTTTGTGATTCCCGTACCCCTGTCTGTCAGACCGCTCGGAATGTGTCAATAAAGTTGTCGCTATTTTCTAAAAAAATTTATGCAACTGTTTCTTTGTCCGGATTCAAAACCTCTGCTGCACGAACTATATACTGCTTTGCCATCCTGCCGCACCAGCGCTCCGGATGAGCGAACCTTGCTTCATTAATAATTCTGTTTCTTTCTGTAAAGATGGAAATATACTGGCCGCTTCTTTTCTGTGCAGGGGTCACATACTGAAGGCCCGAATGCATGTGACTGTTATTGTACCAGTCGATGAAATCCGCAAACCATCTGCGGGCGCCGTCGATTGTCCGGAAGCATGAAGGATAACCGCATATATACTTTACGCTCTTGAAGAATGACTCGATATACGGATTGTCGTCGCTGACGCGCGGACGGGAAAAGCTCGGTATGATTCCGAGCTGGTAATAAAAGGCGACGAGGGTGATTCCCTTCATCGGCTCCCCGTTGTCGGAATGAACAAACTTCGGATGAGCTTTCTCCTTCAGGCATGCAGCCTCGAAGAGCTCCTTCGCATGAACGTCAGATTCATTCTCGAATATCATCCATCCGACAATCGACCGGTCGAACAGATCTTCGATCACGTATGCGTAGTAGTAGATCCCTCGCACGTCGGTCTTGATCCATGTTATGTCCCACATCCAAACCTGGTTCTTCGCGGTCGCAACCAGTTCGTCCGGCTTGTGCTTCGACGTTCCGCCTTTGCTTTCACTCCGGTGCGAAAGCGCATTGTTCCTTTTCAGAATCCTGTAGAACGTGCGGTCGCTTGCAAGGTATATTCCTTTGTCAAGCAATGAATTGAACACTTCATGAGCATTCATGTCCTTGTATTCCCCGCTGCAGAGAATATTGTAGATCCGTTCGTTTTCCTCTTCCGAGAGTTTTCTGGGGACTTTCCTTGAAGAGCCTCTGCGCCGGTCTTCAACTCCGTCCTTCTGCCAGCGCTCGATCGTCCGCTGTGACACTCCGATGTAGCTGCAGAGCGTCTTCATTCTGACGATTCCGAGGACAACGTAGAAGCTGATAAAATCAAGGATCGCGCGTTTGTCCTCGGCTGTCATCATTCGTCCGCGTCCGTAATCCCATGGTTCAAGTCGAGCTTTTTTTTTAACGTGTAGATGGCGGCCATTTCAGCCAGCGCATCGTTCTTGCGGTCGAGCTCCCGCTTCGTTTCCTTGAGCTGTCTTTCAAGCTCCTTTATCTTCCTGTCCTTTTCGTCAGCCTTTTCTGCCATGATTGAATTCAGCTCCTGCCGGAACAGCGTAAGGTGCTCGGTATGCAGTCCTTTCTGCCTGAGCCATTCACCTTTCTTTTCTTCCGGCACGTTCTGGTATTCAAGCAGAAGGTCGAGCTTCTCCCTCGTGTTTCTCATCGAGGAGGGGTTCTCTTCGTCCTGTTCCAGCTTGAGTTTACCATCTTTTAACTTCGCCAGCCAGCTGTTTATTGTGATGGCTGATATTCCTGCTTCCTTTGCCACTGCGTAAACGCTCCGGTTCTCCGGCGGCAGCACTTTCTTCAGAATTCCGTTTCTGAAACTTGTTGAATATTTCATATGAATGCCTCCTTTTTAGGCGACATCTATATTGTCACAGAGGGTGAGACTGTCCATGCAGGCGATTGAATGTCCCCAATACTGCAGTTCTTATGCTCACATCGATAGGATTTGGTTGTTGAAAAGCGGCATTTGATTTTGTATTTCGGCATTGCCAACGGTGCAGTATCTTTTCAATGATGTTGTTTGAAAAAATGTTTAAGAAGTTCGTCCTGTCAGCTGATTTTTATTCGTTTTCCTCCGATGGAAGTCTATTCCGTCGAGTATTCTGTCGATGTCATCTGTTTTTTTCGGTTTTCTGTTGGCCATAATTACACCTCCTGAAGAGTATATCTTTATGGGCATTTATACAAACTTTTTTACAGAATCAAATTCCAGTTCTTTTAGAATTACTAATTTTAGCTTAGATGGTAAAAGATCTATAAAATTTTTAAATTCTTCCTTTTGAGTATTGAAGAGTGTTGGTGATATTCGGAATGTTGGTATAGGTTCATCAACTCCTTTTAACTTATGTTCGAATAAATACGATGATAGAAGTCTTGAATTAATTTTCGTCATTTCAGTATGAAGTTTTTCTGCTTCTTCTGTGTTTTTTGCGGATTTTGCTTTTTCCATCATTTCTTTATATGAATTTTTTTTTAATAGATTCTTAACCAACAATTCATTTATTTCAGGTCCATATAAAATTGGAGCTCGAAAATAGTCTTTTGTTAGTGATTCAAGTCTAGATGATATATTTATAACATTTCCTAAATATGTTTTTATTACATGCTTTTGGTATTTAGCTTGAACCTCTTTTACATAGCCTGATTCCAGTCCGATGCCGAAATAATAATCACTACTTGTTTTGGGTACTCTTGTGTTTTCGAATAATACTGTAAGTTTTTTTTGTAAGACGAGAGCAGTTAAAAATCCACTCAGATAATGATCTTTACCAAATAATATGAGTAAGAAACCATCACCTGTTGAATTTATGTATAAGTTTTTATTACCTACAATATTAATTGCTGTAATCAGTCCACAACTATATGTCTTTTCTATTAGATCTATGAATTTATCAGATTGATTGCATTCCTTGAGTTGCCCAGTAAAATTTCTTATATCTACAAATAATGCGGTAGCTTCAATTTCTTTTCTCATCTTTGGAATCCTTCTTCATAAATATTATAATCCGTCTTTTAACGGGAAAACTTCTGCATAGTAATCAAGTTTTGTTGCACTGGTCCATCCTGGACGTAATGGCGAATTATCATAACTAAAACAAATAGATTTATGACTATTTATATGGCTAACGTGAATGCCATGATGTAATAAATAATTAATAATCAATTGAGATGGATGTTCTGGATCCTTATCTGGTGCCGATACAAAGATGGATTTTGGGGAAATGTATTTTATCAGTGATTCGTCTATGTTTTTAATACTACCATGATGAGGGAGTTGCATTAATTTGACGTTTTGAACAGATATTTTCATCTTTTTTGCATTTTCTATTGCTTCATGTAGTGATTTAACTCCAGCATCACCAGTAAATAATGCTATTGGTTTTTTATCAGAATCTGTTAATAATATAATAATAGAAGAATCGTTTTTAGGCGATGTTTCTGGATTATTTAAGAAATGTTTTAAACCAATTGTATAATTTATTTTTTTTGATTTGTAAACGCTTTCAATGGATACAGTTTTCTCATTTTCCATTCCTGGAAATTCTCCGAGCAATTTTAAATATGTGCTTTTACTAGGACCAAGAATATAAAGTCCGTTTTGTTCATCTTTGTATCCCGCAAAAACTTCTTCATTTTTATTATCTAATAAATCAAGAGTTTTTGACAGTTTTGTTAAAGTATCATCGAAAGCAGTACCAATTGAATTATAAGTTCGTCTTCCATCCTTCGAACGTTTAAATATTTCTAATTGATGATTCCATGGATCATGAATGTAGCTATTTTTAATGCTTATTTTCTTATTTTCCAACAGTTGTATTAAACCTGAGATGTGGTCTGAGTCAGGATGTGTTATAAATACATAATCAATGGTATTTGTATAATAATACTTAATCAGATGGTTTTCTATCATTTCTGCCATATCTTTATGACCTGAATCGAGCAAAACCACAGTTTGATGATTTTTTGAAGGGGAGTCATAGGTGAAGGTTCCAATACGTACTAAAATTGCATCTGCGCCTTTTGATTCGGATGATGCAGGGAAAATATCAATTTCTATCATTTGAATAATTCCTCTACTGCTGAATTTGTTGTTATTGAGTAATTCTCTTCAGAGATTGAAATCTTTATATGTCCATCATATCTTGTACTGAGAGATAATCTTTTTTCCCCATTTACACTTACCCCGTTAGAAGTTGTTTCATCTTGATATCGTTTATCAAGAGTTCCATCTTTTTCAGATAAATGTAGTTTTTCAGAAATAATTATTAAGTCAGCCTTTTTATCTTTCAAAATTTCATCAAATAAATAATCTGAATATCCTGATTTCAGACCATGATGGGGAGCTACAAGAATATTTAAGCCATGTCCTTGTAATAATTTTCCTAAGCGTGGTTGATCGCTAGTTTTAGTCGCCCAGTCTTTCCTTTTTTTCTCTGTGGTTTTTAATTGATAATCAGTAAAACGTTTTTCACATCGGCCGTCAAGAATCTCTTGAAAAGCTTCAGGAGTAATATCGCCTGGAAATAGAATCGATTTATCATTAAATGAGAGATACAAAACAATACTTAATGAATTTGTATATTGTTGATTATCTTTTGGAAAAAGAGTTTCTGCTTGTTTTGAAGTCAAATAATAATATCCCATTTTAAAATTTACACCATCAACGTCAGGATTAATTGAAACCAATGGAAGATTTCTCTTTTCATATAAACTTTTATAGTTATTTATAGTTTTATCACTAATTTTTTCTGGATTATTGATTTTTTTGAAATCAATGGAATGCCCTGATTGATTAGAGCTTTTATCATTTTGACATGTTATCAAATTTGAATTTTGATTAATGTAAATTGAATTTTCATCGGTTAAATCAGAAATATGATCAAGATGTGGATGAGAAATAATAAATTGTGATATTGACTTTGTCTCAATTTTTTTGAAGCAATCATATAGGTGCTTAGATTTAAGGAAATTAATTGGAGAAAAATTCTCTGAAGAACCTGCATCGTAAATTATACAATAGTTTTGAGGTGTTTTTATCAATATTGATAAACCTCTGCCGACATTGAAAACCCAAATATCAAGATTATTGTTTGTACTAATTTTCATATATACTACTTAGCTTCCATTTGGAATATTATAATACAATAAATAGCAAAAAAATTGACTTTTGTTATTAAAAAGATGTTCAGAAAGCAGCAAGGAGTACTGCCTTCCCGTCAATATTTAGTTATTATCTTTTGGAGGACATGGATCATTCCCGTAGGAATTCTTCCATGCAATTTTTCCGTCGCCATTATGCACGACTAATTCTGCTCCTTGATTTTTTGCAATCTTGGTAGCAATCTTAACGGCATCTGCTTTCGTTTCGGTATGAGCAGTTGCTTTTTTTGCATTCTCATTTTTAACATTCCAGCCATCTTGAGATGCTGGAACTACATGTATTTGTGCCATATACAGCTCCTTGTCCGGAGGGCTCCTTGACATAAATTCTGTAAGATTCTATGGTAAGTTACCAATAGTTGTTACTCTCCGGAGTAATAATGATTTTAAGGGCTATCTGCAGCGGCAACTGCGGTAGCCCTTTTTATTGGAACAACGTTCCATAATCAAGATAACCAAAGTAAGAATAGTAGTCAAGCTATTTTGCAAAAATAATGCAAAATACTATTGTATATTAGATAATATAACGATATTATTAAGTAATAATGCAATAAAGAGGCAAAATATGCTGCTAAGCTTTGAAACTGAGAATTACAAGTCCTTCAAGGACAAAACCGTTTTCTCTCTTGTGCCTGCCCCAAAACAGAAAGGTCTTGATTATAGTATTTTGCATGAGAAAATAGGAAAAGCGGATTATAAGGCGTTGAGCACTGCGGTAATATATGGAGCAAACGCAGCAGGCAAGACAAACCTCATTGGCGCAATGCAGACATTTCGAAGCATTGTACAGCATGGGAACATTAGAAATTGTACAACACCTGCTGCTGACCCTTCGGATTGTTTTCTTGAATTAATTCCAAACAGCACCTTGAAAGAATCAAAGCCTGTTAGTTTCTCTATTACGTTTATTCATAACAATTTCCATATTAAATATACGTTAAGCATTGATTTTGGGGTATTCCTTGAAAAATCACATGCTCGTTCAATACTTTCAGAAATTCTGGAGATAAATGGAAAAGTAATATATACCCGCACAAAGAATGAGCTTGAGATTGATAATTTGGATAGTATTGAAAACTTACTTATTCAAGATTTATTAAAAAATAAAAATGCAGTTATAGAAGTGGCAAAAAACAGCCTGAAAGGTAATAGCGAAGATTTGTTTTTAACGAATGGTTTTAAAACAATAATTAGTCAATCATTTGCAACATTAATTATCAATTATGTCAATTCAAATCTAGTCACATTTTATCATGCGGACAATATTGAATATAAACCGGAATACAAAGAACGTGTTGTAAATTTTCCAAAAGAATTTAATGATGCGATTCAGAACTTTGGTATTACTTCAAATAAACTGGTTTTTATTAAAAATGAAAAAACTGCCAGTTCCGTGTTGTGTTCAGTTTTTAATAATAAAAAAATCGTTCCTTCTGATTTTTATGAGTCATATGGTACGTTGAGATTCGTTACTATATTCCCTTTACTTGTAAGTGCATTAAAAGAAGGAACAACACTCGTTATAGATGAATTTGATGCTTCAATTCATCCCATGGCAATTATGAATATATTGAATATATTCCATAATAATGAAATTAACATCAATCACGCGCAACTTATTTTTAATACGCACAATCCTCTTTATCTGAATGGCAATTTGCTACGCCGTGATGAGATTAAATTTGTAGAACGCGATGACGATACGAAATGTAGCAGACAGTATTCTCTTTCAGATTTTGGTACGAAGGGCACAAATGCGCGTAAGGGAAAGGACTATATGAAAAATTACTTCATAAATGAATATGGTGCTATTCGCGATATTGATTTAAGTACTGTTTTTGAAAAAGCGGTAAAGGGGTAATTATTTGATTCAGATGCAACATTTGAAAAAATATTATTTCTCAACAGAAGGTGAGACTGAAGAGTTATATTTAAAGCATCTTGAAAAACTTATTAATGCAGATAAGAAGCGAGTGGCCTTCGTTGTGAAGGCATCTAGACCAATGAGTTTTATTAAGCAGATTACGTTTTTGAATCGTATTACGGTTTATCACCTTTTTGATGTGGAATCGAATGAAACCGAATATGTTTCCCGCTTTAAGACAACTCTTGATGAGATGAAAGGTGCGGAGCGTCTGGGTAAGACGGTTATCTATAAAACTTGTTATAGTAATTTTACTTTTGAGCTATGGATGATTCTTCACAAAATGGAACAAAATGGAGCTGTTGCAGGTCGTAAGAATTATTTAGTAGGAATTAATAAGGCGTTTAATAAAAAATTTCAAAGTTTGAATGAATTCAAATAAGAAGACAATTTTAAAGCTGTGCTGAATACTATTTCGCTTGATGATGTTCGTATGGCTGTTAAGCGTGCTGAAAAGATTATGAATACGAATGAATTACGTGGTTATGGAAAGAATAACTATAGTAAGTATTCTTGGTATTCTGAAAATCCTGCAACTGAAGCAGGACAAGTAATAGGTACAATATTACATGATTGCAACGTTTAATAAAATGGATCCTGTCATAAGATACTGTAAATGATCTTGTGCATATTTTATTCTGAGCAAACACTGGTTATGCTATACAGCCATAAATCAGCCCTCTGTGACAATATAGATGTCGCCTAAAAAGGAGGCATTCATATGAAATATTCGACAAGCTTCAGGAACGGAATTCTGAAGAAAGTGCTGCCGCCGGAGAACCGGAGCGTTTACGCAGTGGCAAAGGAAGCAGGAATATCTGCAATCACAATCAACAGCTGGCTGGCGAAGCTCGACCGCAAGAAAGATGCGCTGCAGCTACATCGGAGTGTCACAGCGGATAAGCGACGGTGCTAGACGGTGGAATGAAAAACAGGTATATTTTATCTAACGGAGGCATACTATGAACAAAAACCAAAAAATAAAATCAATTTCAGGTTATCTAAAAGAAATGTCTGAAGCGGTAAAGGAACTTGATAGTATGCCTCAACAGAAAGCGAAAGAGGTGTCAATTCGTAGTCTTCAGTCATCCGGAGTTTTGACAAAAAGAGGTGCTGTCAAAAAATCAATTTGTACAATTCATGGATGATATATTGGCTGAGGATTTACAATATACATACTCTAAATTACCTAATTTAGTTATTGGGTTTCATGGTTGTGAACAAGAGTCTTTTGATAATGTAATAATGAAAAAGCAATCATTGAAGAAGAGTAACAATAAGTATGATTGGTTGGGAAATGGAATTTACTTTTGGGAAAATAGCTATGAACGTGCACTTGAATGGGCTTCTTCAAAGAATCGTCCTGCGGTTGTTGGAGCGATAATAGATCTTGGTAATTGTTTGAACTTAACCGATTATTATAGCTCCGAAATTCTAAAACATGGCTATGAATTACTTAAGAAGAAGTGTGAAAAAGCTGGTGTTCCCGTTCCTTGCAATAAACAAATTCATGGGTCTAATGATTTTCTGTTACGTGATCTTGATTGTGCTGTAATTGAGGAAATTCATCTTTTTAATAAAGAAAACAATATTCCCATGTATAATTCTGTTCGAGGTGTTTTTACAGAAGGTGATGTCGCTTTTCCAGGCTCTTGTTTCCTTGAAAAAACTCATATTCAACTTTGTATTGTAAATCCAAATTGTATAAAAGGATATTTTAATCCACTTAAAACTGACTCAAAATATCCTTTACCATAATTAAAAAAAGAATAAAGGAGTAAATCATGGATAAGAATGCTAAAATTTATGTGGCCGGTCACCGTGGACTAGTAGGCGGCGCAATATACCGCAATCTTGTTTCAAAGGGATATACAAATATAGTCACTCGTACCCACAAGGAACTTAATCTTCTTAATCAACAGGCAGTGAATGATTTCTTTGAAGAGCAGATGCCTGAATATGTATTTCTTGCAGCCGCACACGTTGGTGGCATTGGCGCGAACTCTACATCACCTGCAGATTTCATCTACCAGAACATGATGATAGGATTTAATATTGTTGAAGCATCACGTAAGAACGGTGTAAGAAAGTTGATGAATCTTGGCTCGTCATGCATCTATCCTAAGATGGCACCACAGCCTATTCAAGAAGAGTCGCTCCTTACCGGGCCGCTTGAACCGACAAATGATGCATATGCTCTGGCAAAAATCAGCGTCATAAAATTGTGCACCGCGTACAACAAGCAGTTTGGCACAAATTATTTGTCCGTCATGCCTACAAACCTCTATGGCCCGGGAGACAACTATGAACTCAAAGGCAGCCATGTGCTTCCCGCAATGATTCGCAAATTCCACGAGGCAAAGGAGTCTGGAAAAGATGTCGTCGATTTGTGGGGAGACGGTTCGCCACTTCGCGAATTCCTTTACAGTGAGGACCTTGCAGAAGCGGTCGTCTATCTCATGCAGACTAAGAGCGCGTCCGACCTACGCACACCGACAGGTGATTTTGTGAATGTTGGAAGTGGCAAGGAGCTTACCATTAAAACACTTGCAGAAATGGTGCGTGACGTTGTGTATGCAGATGCAAAAGGCCGCACTTGTAAAATCAACTGGGATCCTTCAAAACCTAACGGCACGCCACGTAAACTTTGCGACATAACGCGGTTATTGAACTTAGGGTGGAAGCCTCGGATGGAATTGAAGGACGGTATTAAGCTGTCATACAAAGACTTTCTTTCCGGTGGCGGAAAGATGGATGTAAGAAACTAATGCATATCATTTTACTTTCCGGTGGCTCCGGAAAACGCCTGTGGCCGCTTTCAAACGACATCCGTTCAAAGCAATTCATTAAGCTCTTCAAAAATGCAGCTGGCCAGTACGAATCAATGGTCTCCCGTGTATTCAACCAGATAAAGACGGTGGACAAGGGAATAGAAATCACTGTTGCAACATCTGCAACGCAGGTTCCCGCAATCCATAACCAGCTTGGCGACAAAGTTTCAATCTCAATAGAGCCATGCCGGCGTGACACATTCCCTGCTATAGCACTGTCCGCTTCGTACCTGCATGACGTGCTCCATGTTTCAGACAATGAGTGCGTGGCGGTGTGCCCGGTGGATCCGTATGTTGAAAATTCCTACTACGAAAGCATTAAGAAGCTTGAACCGCTTGTACAGAACGGAAAGGCAAACCTTACCCTCATGGGCATTGCACCCACGTATCCGAGCGAGAAGTACGGGTATATCATTCCCGCAGAAAACAAGGAAGTGTCGGTTGTAAAGGAATTCAAAGAGAAACCTGATGTAAAGACTGCGGAAAATTATATCGCGCAGGGTGCGCTGTGGAATGCCGGCGTGTTTGCGTTCAAGCTCGGCTGGCTCATAGCAAAAGCCCATGAACTCATTACATTCACCGACTACGACGACCTCTATGCTCATTTTGCCGATTCCCCGAAGATTTCATTTGATTATGCGGTAGTAGAAAAGGAACCTTCAATTCAAATGCTCCGCTACAGCGGCGCTTGGAAAGACGTAGGAACATGGAACACCATGGCCGAAGTGATGTCCGATGAAGGCATAGGCGACGTGATTATCGATGAGAAATGTACCAACACAAACGTCGTCAACGAACTGAACATCCCCATGCTCGTGATGGGCTGTAAAGATATGATCATAGCCGCCAGCAGCGACGGCATCCTCGTTTCCGATAAGGAGCGTTCCAGCTCCATGAAGCCGTATGTGGAGAAGATAGGCGGCTGCCCTATGTACGCCGACAAGGACTGGGGTTCGTACCGGATAATCGACATGGCCCCCGGAGTCCTTACCACTTCGCTCACCGTAAAACCCGGCTGCCAGTTCTCGTACCACAGCCATGCGCTCCGCAATGAGACCTGGGTGATTACAAAGGGCGAGGGAAGCGTGATCCTTGACGGCAAGGAAAGGAAAGTGAAAGCCGGCGACACCGTGGTCATTTCTTCCGGCACAAAGCACACGCTCAGGGCGAAGACGGCGATTTCGGTGATAGAGGTGCAGTCCGGCAGCGAGATAGCGAAGGACGACAAGCAGATGGCGGAAGAGTAAGGAAAGCGTCGCGGAAATACCCGCGGCGCTTTTTTTTATACCTGCCTAACAAGAATACATAGCGCAAAGAGATGGTAAAGAAAACTTGCGTTATAATCCAGATAAACAGAGAGTGCCAGTTTCTTCATTTGTTCACTGGGGTGATTGTTTTGTGAACTTATGGAAAGAACACAACCGGCGAGTCGTTTAAGTAGAAAAGGTGTGTTAGCATCTTCCAAAGCTTTTCCAGCTTTTGATAAAATGATAAAAGGAATAATCCTCATGATTATGCCTCCTTCTAAAAATCCTCTCTCATACGAGAGATAGACTTAGAGTAAAGGTGAAAAAAAAGAAGCTTAAATAAGAAATAGGTGTTATCTGGTTATTTAGTTTTATTTTGCATACTCTAATGCGCCCGTAAAACAATACAAAAAGCACTGAGGGAGGAATCAACAGTCCATGAGATTGCGGTGAAATACGGTGTACATCCCAACTAGATTCGTATGCATATAAAAACCGTTGACGATGCATATGATAAGAAGTATTATTATGCAAAGGAGGATAGTATGAGAACAACATTAGAACTTCCTGACACGCTTGTGGAAGAGGCGATGACTCTTACGAAAATCCAGACAAAAACCGATGTAATAAAAGTTGCTCTTGAAAATTTGATCCAAAAGGAAAAGATACAGGGGCTGAAAAAATATTATGGCAAAGTTGACCTTGGACTAGATTTAAATACGCTTCGGAAGCGCGGATGACATGATACTTGTAGATACATCCGTGTGGATAGAATATTTTAAAGGCACGCCAAGATCGAAAGTTCTGAATGGGCTGATAGATAACAATACTCTTTATATAAATGATCTGATTCTGTCTGAATTACTGCCTTCTATAAATCACTATAAGGAATATGCTTTGCGGGAAATGCTTCTCGGCGTTGCAAGAACGGAAATGTGTATAAATTGGAATCAGATAATATCCATGCAGACCCAGAATCTGCTTCATGTAATAAACAAAGTAGGGATACCTGATTTATTTATAGTACAGAATGCACTTGATAATAATATGCAGCTTTTTTCATACGATAAGCATTTTAAGCTCATGAGTGATTTATTTGGATTACAGCTGTTTGAGGGGGAGTAATCCGCGCCCTTTTGTCAATACAACTTCTCCGGCAGTTTAAGGTGCATTGTTTCAAGCAGCCTTTTCCAGCACATCGTACTGGAAGCATTCATACATTTCATCAGGCACATTGTAGTCAAGCGACTGATGAAAGCGCTCAGAATTATAATACCTGAAATAGGCATCAACGCCCGCTTTAAGGTCATTCACTGTTTCGTAGCGCTTGAGGTAGATGTCCTCATACTTGAGGCTTCTCCACAGACGCTCGATCCGTATCGCTTTATGTCAAGATAGATGGCATACCCTCTTGATATATTAACTTACTTTTGCGAAAACGTCAGGCAGTTTATTAAGATATACAACTGACTGATGTTCAATTTTAGCAAAGCGCCTGCTCCAGCGGTTTGTGCGTTTCTCATATGCGATTTTCTTTACTTCATTCCGATGTCTGATGATGCCCACTGATTCTCCTGTGTACCGCTGCTCAGGTGTTACATATCCGATTGCTGAGTGCAGATGTTTTGTGTTGTACCAGTTGATGAACTCGCAGGCCCATGTGTTTGCATGTTCGATGGAACTGAAATACTTCGGATAGTCCTGCATGTATTTCAATGTATGGAAGAATGACTCGATGAAGGCGTTGTCGTTTGAAACTCGAGGGCGGGAGAAGCTTGGGACAATTCCGAGTTTGTAGAGTGTCGCAAGCATTGTTCCGGTGATCTACCCCCATATTTCGTACCACTTGAAAATAAGGAATTTGAAATGCAATGTTTAAAATAGTACTGTTAATAGTATTTATAAATAATACGATATGTAGTATTATTTCTGCGGAGGTAAAGTTATGGAAATGACAATTACTGCAAACGAATTGAAGGTGAAGGGTGTAACAATAATTGACGACATAGTAAATGAAAACGAAAGTGCGATTATAACCGTCCGCGGAAAAGAAAAATATATAGTCCTAAAAATGGAAGACTATAATAAGCTCCGTGAGATGGAACTTGATGCTGCAATCAGGGAAAGCCAGGAAGATATGGCCGCCGGAAGATTCCACAAGGACAGCGTTGAAAAACACATGAAACGAGTTGCTCATGATTGAGATTGTATATACAGAGTCATATGAAAACCGTGTGAGAAAATTTCTTAAGAAACATCCGGAATTGAGGGATCAATACAAAAAGACGATGACACTGCTTGAATTGAATCCGTATCATCCATCGTTGAGGCTGCATCAGTTTAAGACATCTTGTTTCTCGGGATATTCTGTTTCAATAAATATGAGCTACAGAATATCGATAGAGTTTCAAATCATTGAAGAAACAATAATACCGGTTGATATTGGTGACCATCAAGAGATATCACTGCTGTCCAATTAACTCGGACACCCTTTTTTAAAGTTAAGATCCTTGCTATAATAATTCTACTACAAACCACTATAAAACAAGGACTTAACTTCATGTATAAATCTACTACAATTCTTT